>ERZ1740059.88-NODE-88-length-47206-cov-9.534411_pt1 | contig 47206 bp, 33 predicted proteins | sample MGYA00581744_ERZ1740059 | MGnify/ENA primary metagenome ERZ1740059 (study PRJEB43018, sample SAMN04849738) | marine metagenome | isolation source: floating plastic debris | place: Pacific Ocean | collected 2008-08-28 | study: EMG produced TPA metagenomics assembly... | reverse complement strand
TATAGAAGATAGAGATATTAATGCAGCGATTAATATTTTGCAGAAGGGACTAAGTACCGTCGGGCAGACGGAATCTCATAAGCTCGGGGAGATAGAACCGCTGGCCTGCGTTGGAGAAATCCTGCTAGGTTAAGTTTTGTCTGTGAACCGAGAATCCCCTGCATTCCATGCATGGGGAGTGTCAAATTCTCTGTTATTTCAAGGGGTTAAAATGAGTCGTCCGATTATATTGGGTATTGTAGGTGACAGTGCTGCGGGTAAAACAACTTTAACTAAGGGTATTGCACAAGTATTAGGACCAGAAAATGTCACCGTTATTTGCACGGACGATTATCATAGATATGACCGTAAGCAGCGTGCTGAAATAGGTATTACTGCACTCGATCCTGACTGCAACTATTTGGATATCATGCAGCAAGATCTTTTACAGTTGCGTAATGGACTACCAATTCTCAAGCCAGTGTACAACCATGAAACAGGTACCCTGGATGCCCCTGAATATATAAAGCCGAGCAAATTTGTGGTAATTGAAGGATTGCTGGGTTATTCAACTCGAAAAGCTAGAGAATGTTACGATGTCAAAGTTTATCTTGCTCCCCCAGAATCCCTGCGTGCAAAGTGGAAAGTTAAGCGCGATACTCAAAAACGCGGCTATACCGAAGAACAGGTTTTAAATCAACTCAAAAAGCGCGAATCAGATTCAGAACAATTTATCCGTCCCCAACGTCAATGGAGCGACATTGTTATCAGTTTCTACCCTCCCAAAGATGATTCCGATCAAAGTAATGGACATTTGAACGTACGTTTAGTATTACGTCCAACAATTCCCCATCCAGATTTTACCGAAATTATCAACTTTGGCAACGGCAATTCCACCTCAGCAATTCGTTTGGAATTAGATAGAGATATGAGTAAACCTGTTGACGTTTTAGAAGTTGATGGCCACGCTACATTAGAACCAGTCAACAGATTAGAGCAAATTATCTGTTCCGATATGCCTAATTTAAAAAACGTTTGCGATCGCCAAAGTAACCCAGAATTAGGAAAAGTCGCAGGAACAACTGGAGAAACTATCCAAAGTTATCCCTTGGCGCTGACTCAATTGTTAATTACTTACCATATGCTCAAAGCCACACAAATTTCCCAAGAGGGTTTGGAAAGTAAAGTGTAGGATAATTTGTAATTAGTAATACTTTACATCCACGGTAATTTATCATCATAGAATTGAAATTCCGTGGATATTAATTGTAGTTAATTTATCTTGCTCTTCTTCCCCTCTCTCCCTCTCTCTTCTTTTTCCTGTCTTAAATTTTTAATATTTGCCAAATTATTGTAAATAATGAGGTTAAAACTGGGATAAATAAAGATAGATACAGCTATCATCGTTATTCCCTACTTTATCCATGACTTACTGCCTCAGAATTGCCGATATGGCAGAAAATGAGCGTCCAAGAGAACGCTTGTTAACCCACGGAGCAAAAATTCTCGCAACTGCTGAATTAATTGCAATTCTACTAGGAACAGGTCAAGGTGCCGGAAAATTATCTGCTGTAGGTTTGGGACAATACATTTTACAGGAATTAGGCAAGTATCAGCGCGAGCCTTTGGTCGTTTTACGAGATATTAGCGCCGCCGAATTGATGAAAATTCCCGGAATTGGCCCAGCCAAAGCAACGGCGATTTTAGCTGCTATAGAATTAGGTAAGCGTACTTTTCAATCTCGTCCCGGAGAAGGTACATTAATTGATAGTCCAGCAGCAGCAGCGGCTGCTCTGAGTCAAGATTTAATGTGGCAACAACAAGAAAGATTTGCGGTAGTATTATTAGACGTGAAAAATCGTTTATTGGCAACTCAGGTAGTCACCATTGGAACTGCAACGGAAACTTTAGCTCCTCCCCGGGAGATATTTAGAGAAGTTATACGCCAAGGTGCAACTCGTTTAATAGTGGCGCACAACCACCCTTCAGCCAATCTTGAACCTAGTTCAGAAGATATAGAGTTAACTCGTCAATTATTAGGTGGAGCACAATTTTTGGATATTCCTTTAATTGACCATTTAATACTAGGTGATGGCGATTTCCAAAGTTTACGCGAAATTACAACCTTATGGGAAGAGTATCCCCAGGGAGATTAATAGTGAAGGGAAATAAACCAAGGCTTATTCCTGCACCTGAGAACTTAAATACAATTGAGAAAACCCCCTTTAAAAAAGGAGGCTTAGGAAAATCAAACCGCGCTGAGGGTTCCCACAAAAGTTTTTTCAGGAGGAAAACTTTTATGGGTGCCCGCTAAGTAATTTATTCACTTTTCAATCGACCATACTCAAAAGTCTTTTCTCAACCTCATACATGATTTTAATCTAAGTAATATGACAATACTGTGACAAAATTTATATTGCTTAAATAACAGATTAGCTTAATTATTTTTATAAAAATTACTATCTATAATATTCATGGGGAAACGGTTTCCCCACAAACATTTTTAAGTCCACACTCCTCAATATGCATCTTCAACTTCCAGTTGAGCAACAGTTACAGCATTAAAAGCAAACGCTGCAACCATTGGTATCGGACATCTCAACCAATAAGTAACACCTGCTGCTAGCATTGTGGCAATTACCGCTGCGATCGACCAAATACGTTCTTCACAAGTTTGGCCATTCTCTGCTTTAATTTCTCTGAGAACTTTTACTGGAATCGGTTCCGGCATTACTGCACCTGGAGGAAAAGCCCAGAAGTGATTACAGCGCTCGATATATAAGTCAGTCCAACCATTATCTTGACACCATTGGTTTACCCACTCATCGTTGTAATGTCTCATAGGATTACTAATAAGTTGATTGAAGATTTTCAGCATAATGTTCCAGTAATAAAATAAATAGAATTCTCTCGGTTAATATTTAAAGTTAACAATTCTCTATTTCAAGATTTGTCACTTCTAAATGTGAAGCTTTATTAAGCCGCGAATATACTCACAACAGAATAAAATAAAGCTTTCACTAATTATCAGATTAACAGCAATTCTATTATTCTTTCGTTAAATGATAATAAACTTTATCTATCTGTTCCAAAGTAAATATTTCTAAATAATTGTCGGAGTTACGTAATTATTTATTTGAAAAAATGTAAAGTATGTTTTGAAATATTAAGTCAATTAATATTTACAGGAAGCTTGAACAACCTAGTGCATCGCAGCGGAAATAAAACAACCATTTCAAATTGCTCAAAAGCCTACTCAATAAGTTTTTTGAATGCCAGACTTTTGATTTGTAACGAAGGCAAGCGGTACTAGTGGGATGTACAATTATCAATCGGTGTAAATAGATTCGGTTTCTTGAGGAAAAAATGCTGTAGGTAGTTATTCAGAAGGCATATTCGCGGCCGATAGTCGAGATACTAGATATGAGCAGAATTAGAGGCTTTTCTTACCCTTTATCTCTTGCCCCCTTAATCTTGCCTATGTTTCTTGAAAGACAAAAGACTATGTAAGGTAAGTTTTTTTGCGAAGTGATGATGTAAGCTTAATTTTAAAGTAAAGATACCCCAAAATTAATCAAATTTTATGTTTCATCAAAGATTTAGAGCTTTACTCACTTTCTCCATGATATTTTTTTGGTCAATACTTTGGACAACACCAGTAATGGCTGATTGGACTCATCCGTTGTCTTTTAGCAATGCAGAACTTTCAGGACGAGATTTTAGTAATGAAAGTCTACAAGCATCAGAATTTTCTAATGCCAACATGGAATTTATTAATTTTGCTAATGCCGATTTACGCGGAGCAGTTTTCAGTGCATCTGTAATGACAAAAGCCAACTTACACGGAGCAGATTTAACTAATGCGATGGTAGATCAGGTAAACTTAACGGGTGCTGATATTAGCGATGCTGTACTGATAGAAGCTTTGTTACTCCGTGCCACATTTGTTGATACAAACATTGCAGGTGCTGATTTTACTGATGCTATTTTAGACGGAGTGCAGATTAAAGAACTTTGTAAAACAGCTAGCGGTATCAATTCTAAAACTGGTGTAGAAACTCGTTATTCTTTAGGATGCAAATGAAGCGTGTTGGTGTAATTGGTGGCGGACAATTAGCATTGATGATGGGTACAGCAGCGAAAAAGCTGGGGGTAGAATTAATTGTACAAACTCCTAGCCCTGAAGATCCAGCTGTTGGCATTGCTAGCGATACTGTTTTCGCCGCAGTTGATGATGCTACAGCTACAAAAGATTTAGCCGCAAAATGTGATGTTATCACCTTTGAAAATGAGTTTGTTGATATAGAAGCTTTATCCAAACTAGCTGCAAGAGGAGTTTGTTTTCGTCCTCGAATAGAAGCACTATTTCCTCTTCTGGATAAGTATCATCAACGCTGTTTTTTACAAGATTTAGGTATACCAGTACCTCAATTTATATTACCAGAATCATTATTTGCGGTTTCATCCGATCCGAGAACATCAGATATAAGATTTAATCCTGAAAATGAGTGGGAATTAACCTTTCCTGCTGTTTTAAAAGCTCGTCGTCATGGCTATGATGGTCAAGGTACTTTTATCATTAAAGATTTAACTACCCTAGAGCAAAAATTGCACTTAGGTAATTGGCAGAAAAATCAAGAATATAATTTAATTGAATCTCGTTTTTTACTAGAAGAATTTATCCCTTTTCAAAAAGAACTATCCGCGATCGCCACTCGTTCAACAAGTGGTGAAACTTCGACTTTTGTAGTTGTAGAAACCCAACAAGAACAACAAGTTTGTCGGCGAGTCATTGCACCTGCCCACATCAGTCAACAGACAGATATAATGATTAAAAATATTGCTTGTACGATATTAAATCATCTGCAAGCAGTAGGGGTCTTTGCTATCGAACTATTTTTGACCGATACTGGTGAAGTATTAGTAAATGAAATTGCACCTAGAACCCATAATTCCGGACATTTCTCTATTGATGCCTGCCTTACTTCTCAGTTCGAGCAGCACTTAAGGGCAGTATGCGATTTACCTTTAGGTGATGTGGCAATGAAAAATGCTTGTGCTATTATGGTAAATTTATTGGGTTATGAAACAAACAAAAGTGATTATATCAATAAGCGTTCTAAATTAGCAGAAATCCCTGGTTCGCACCTTCATTGGTACGATAAATCAGAATCTCGTCCTGGGCGTAAACTGGGACACATTACAGTTTTATTAGATGAATTAAACCGTGATGAAGCGATGACAATTGCCCGCAATATAGAGTATATATGGTATTCTCAATAGACTCAGAATAAAATCACCAGAAAAATTATTTATTTATTACACAACATCATTTTTGAAAGTTATAATAGGTTTGTTGCACTACGACGTTGGTGACTGCCATACAGTTTTGTGATCTATGACTTTTATGATATGGGAACTGAGCAATTTCGTGGCAGTAAACCGGGCTTGTACCCGGAAACTTAAAACGAAGTAATCGGTGCCCACCTGGTTTAACCAGGTCATAAACTTAGGTAAAACGGCGTTGCGGTGAACTCAAAAAATAAAGCTTCTCAACTCACTTTTCGATTGGAGAAGCTTTATTTTTTTATGCTTTTTTATATATAGCGGATTTCCCTCATTCTGAAATACAGAATTCATGGGTAATTTATGGGTACAGCTTCATCACTTACTACTCACCACTCACTCTTCACTATTAAATAAAGTTATTCATTTCATAAAATACTTAGTATGTCATCAACTTTTACAAAGGAAACGTATATTTACGATATTGATTTTATCTCTAATTTATTTTGAATTTGTATCTCATATAATTAGAAAAAAAACTGTATCAGAAACATCTATATTCAGAAAATCATATTGACAATTCTCTAGAAGGTAAATAAAAGAATACGGTAAGTAAAAACTGATAGAATTATCTAATATTCCGATCGCAATAAATAGTACCGTGTTTCCAGCCTCAGTCTTCAAAATAGACAACGGGTTAACTTTGGTTCATCAAGAAATATCTACCACTCCCGTAGTAGTGGCAGATGTTTGGGTTCGTGCGGGTGCCACCCTTGAGCCAGAATCCTGGTGTGGAATGGCTCACTTTTTAGAGCATATGATTTTTAAAGGTACCGAAAAATTAAAAGCAGGAGTATTTGATCGAACAATAGAAAAATCCGGTGGAGTCAGTAATGCTGCCACCAGTTATGATTATGCTCATTATTCCCTAACTACAGCTTCTACTTATTTTGAAGAAACTTTACCCTTGATGGGTGAATTATTGCTTAATGCAGCGATACCAGAATCAGAATTAAACCGCGAGCGTAATGTAGTTTTAGAAGAAATTCGGCAAGCATCCGATAATCCCCATTGGATTGCTTATCAAGCCCTTTATAAGAGCGTTTACCCCGAGCATCCCTATGGACGTTCAATTTTAGGAAGCCATCAAGAAGTTTCTTCTCATGGAGTACAGCAGCTTAGAAGCTTCCATCGCGCTCACTATCAACCAGAAAATATGACAGTGGCGATCGCCGGAGGAATTAATTCATCAAAAGCCTTACAATTAGTTAATGGTGCCTTTAATAAATTTGCGCCCCCCTCGTTAGATTGCCCTTCCACGAATATTGCGATAAAACCAACGATTATCGGAATTCGTCGTCAAGAAATCCAATTATCGAGAATAGAACAAGCCCGTTTATTGATGGCCTGGGTAACACCAGGAGTCGAAGAACTTCGTACGGGTTATGCTTTAGATTTACTTTCGATTATCTTAGCAGGTGGACGCACTTCACGATTAGTCAGCGATTTGCGAGAAAAGCAACAATTAGTAAACGGTATTTATAGCAGTTTTTCATTACAGCAACAGTCAAGTTTATTCACTATCAATGTCTGGTTAGAATCAGAACAATTAGAGCGCGTAGAATCATTGATTCGCCTTCACCTACAAGATTTAACTACCTGGAAAATTACCGAACAAGAACTTAGCCGTGCAAAACGTCTACTGTGTAATGATTATGCTTTTTCTACAGAAACACCAAATCAATTAGCAGGACTTTACGGATATTACAACACTATTGCTTCAGCAGAATTATCAGTAACTTATCCCCAACAAATTCAGTCTTTTGATGTAAAAGAACTGCAAAATATAGCATATAAATATCTTTCGCCCAATAATTACGCAGTAACGGTAATTAAACCCAGAGATTAGAAGATGGGGAGATGGGGAGATGGGGAGAAATTTAAACTATTGGCTTGTAATTATTAACTCCCGCCCTACTCACTACTCACTACTCACTCCTCCTAACGACTAACAACTAACAACTAACTAATAAATGACAACCTTGCCAAAATTATCGAACGTTTATCGTAAACAATTGAAAAATGGGATAGTACTCCTGGTTACGGAGAATTCAGCTGCTGATATTATTGCAACTCGAATATTTATCCGTGCTGGAAGTTGTTATGAAACCCAGGAAAAAGCAGGGTTGGCGAATTTACTTGGCGCTGTAATGACTAAAGGATGCGATCGACTTTCAAGCTTTGAAATTGCCGAGCATGTTGAATCTGTCGGAGCTTCTTTGAGTGCCGATACCGCCACAGATTACTTTGTTCTATCTTTAAAAACCGTCACAGCCGATTTTACTCAAATCTTGGAATTGGCGACACGAATAATGAAAACGCCAACTTTTCCAGAAGCTGAGGTAGAGTTGGAAAAACGGATTGCTCTACAAGATGTTCGCTTGCAAAAGGAACAGCCTTTTTCCGTTGCATTTGAGCAATTACGACAAGTTATGTACGAGAATCATCCTTATGCCTCTTCAGGTAGTGGTGATGAAACTACTATTAGCGGTTTAACTCGAGAGGATTTGGTAAGACATTATCAAACTTATTTTCGTCCCGATAATATAGTTATTAGTATTGCTGGTCGTATTTCTCTTGAAGATGCAACACAAAAGGTAGAAGATCTGTTTGGCGATTGGCAAGTTTCTGTGGATACAGCAGTACCAGTTATGGAAGTACCATTTCCTCAAACAAAACCCCAACAAGTAATTACCCCCCAACTAACGCAGCAATCAGTAATTATGTTGGGTTATTTGGGTGCTTCTGTGCATTGTGCTGACTACCCCGCTTTAAAATTGCTGTCTACTTATTTAGGGAATGGGCTTTCCAGTCGCTTATTTGTAGAATTGCGAGAAAAGCTCGGTTTAGCTTACGATGTCTCTGCATTTTACCCTACAAGACAGTTTTCTAGCTCCTTTGTGGTTTATATGGGTACCGCACCAGAAAATACCACCATTGCTTTATCCCGATTGCGAAAAGAAGTTGATTTACTTTCCAGTTGTGAATTAGAAGAAAGCTCCTTACAAGCAGCGAAAAACAAAATTCTCGGACAGTACGCCTTGGGCAAGCAAACTAACGGACAACTTGCTCAAATATATGGCTGGTATGAAATTCTCGGTTTGGGAATTGCCTTTGACCAAAAATTTCAATCAGATATCGCCGCTTTAACTAGTGTAGAAACTATCGCAGTCGCACAGAAATATTTAAAGGAACCATTTGTGTCTGTAATCGGTCAAGAAGAAGCAATTAACCGTATAATTGCGTAACGGCAGTTGAAAGCATTTACTTAGCATCAATTGATTACAATTTACAGCGTTTTATAAGCATTTACACTGCTGTTACAATTTAATTTTATACTGGTTAATAGAAAGTGTATTTGTAAGAGACTTGCCGGGGGCACAAACCATGATTGGTAGTAAAAAACTGAGTATTATCAAATACTTACGCTCTCTCCTATCGTTTCGCTTCCTTCCCAGAAATAGGTTTTACTGGTTACTTCTACTTTCCTCCACACCTCTGTTATTTGGTTCATCGACAATCGTATCAATTGCAGCACCGCAACAAAAAATTGCTCAAGTAGTTGTGGGGGCTTCCATGAATCGCCCTACCCTGAAAATTGGTAGCGAAGGAGTACCTGTAAGAGAATTACAAGGAGCTCTAAAACTTTTAGGTTTTTATGGGGGTGAAGTTAATGGTATTTTCACTCAAATGACTCGAACAGCAGTTATCCGTTTTCAGCAAGCAGCTAGTTTGAAAGCAGATGGAGTTGTTGATACGAATACTTGGAAAACCCTTTTCCCCAGCGTAACTACATCAACAGAAGTAACTAACACTCCTACACCACCTCCTTCTATAAATAACTTCCCCATGCCAACAGAATCGATCAATAGCGTTAGGGTGGTGAATAATTCTACACAGCAACAAAATGGGATAACATCTACTGTAAATAGTTCAGTTAGAGTTGTTAATCCCACTCCAGAACCAAAACCCGCAACACCAGTAAAACCAAAGCCTCCTAAAACCACCACGCGGCGAAAACCCGCACAAAGACAAGCTGCCACTACACGCACTCGTCAAACAACAACTACTCGTCAAAGAAATACAACCACTAAGAGAAAAACTCCCGTAATCCAATACACCGCAGCAGGATTACCGATTTTACGTCCCGGAATGCGAGGTTCTCAAGTTGTTAAATTACAGGAGAAATTATCTAGGTTGGGATTTCTCAAAGGTGTTGATGGAGATTTTGGCCCCGTAACAACAGAAGCTGTAAAAGCATTTCAAAAGCGTAACGGTTTAGAACCCGATGGTGTTGTCGGAGGTGCTACTTGGAATCTTTTAGATAAACGTAGACGTTAACCATCGTTTTAAGGTGCGTAGCGCGATCGCGTTACGCACTATTAATCTATTCTCGGTGGAAGATTATCTAACTGATTAAGAGAGTTTCGGAGTAAGGGAGAAATTTTAATAGGTAATCTTAGAGCATGATAGAAATATGTATAACTCCTCTCCAAACCTTTCCCCTCAAGAGAGGAGAGGTTTTCAGACTTAAGCAAAATTTTTATTCTTCTACAGATTGTTCTTAATGGTAGTCAAAAAAACAGCAATAGTTTATATAAACCCGGTTTTTTCTCAATAAAAATACTGATTTTATGTTTTTTGAGTTATATAAAACACGTTAAAATCACGAATATCGTAGATTGGGTTAAAGTCAGTCTTCACAGAAACTCCAGTATTTAAACAATTTAATGGAACGTTCTGCTTTTACCCGTGCAGATGAAGACTTGTACGCCAAGATAGCTCCGAATGTTGGTGTGGGAAACAATTAGGGTGTGGTTACTTTTCTTCCAACTTCAAATTGGAACCTCACCCCGTCCTACCGGACACCCCTCTCCTTATTAAGGAGAGGGGAAGGATAATTATTTTTTCATGGGGACTTGATTGAAAAACAAGTCAATCTTTCAGTGAAGGAGAAATCACAAAAAAGTTTTTCTCCCCTATAAATGGTTGTTAATTTTTGAATTTTCAACCATTACTGTTTTATCAATATCTTTGAAAAGAATATCTTTCAATTTTACTTTTAATCAGTCTAAATACTGTACTCTTGATTTCAGAGTGATTTGAAAGACTGAGTATACTTAATATTGAGCTATAAATAGAACATCTCAATCCTCAAAATTTCAGTATTTTGCAATAAAAATTAACAGATTTTTGACTAATTGAGAAGAATCTCATTAATAGCAGGAATTATTTTTATTAAAGTAACGCAATTACGTTGTTTTTTGGACGTAATCTAAGTCACTTTTTCAAGTATAATATTTTTATATATAATCTGTTTGGACCTATTTTCGCTAATTTGTTCGGTGAAGTAAATGGAGATATCACAAATTTAGATAAGAAGCAAGTATTTTTACAAAACTTCAGATATTGCAGATTTCTAAATAGTTTGAAAATATGAATTAAATAAAATGAAGAAAGAATAGCGCACATTGACTCGTTATAGTCGCGAATTGAACTACCGCTTTGCTTTCTTCAATTGCGTATAGACGGGCTTATAAACAACTCATCGAAACCTTAAATAATCATAGCCCGCCTATACGCCGCTACGCTAATTGAAGAATAGTTCAATTCTGAAATAAAAATAAATAAATCTATTAAATAACAATGAAAAATAAGACTTCACCTCGAAAAATGCTTCTTCCTTGGGATGATTGAGAAGTTGTAAATTGGCCTTAGGAGCAAGGTAGGTGAAAAATTTGCCATAAGCCTCCGGCATGGGAAGAGCGATCGCTAATTTTATGACCAGAAAATAGCGATGAAGTTTTTCAACGATATTTAATTTGGTGTTTTAGGTTGGTAGCAGCTATCTGATTTATGAAAAGCCTATGATTTCCCTAAAAAACTGCTATTTACAGATTAGAATCAAGAATTGGGATGTTTATATGTTACACTTCACCAGTTGCAACATTAGAAAAGAGTAATTTTTTACCCGACGACTAGTTAGATAAACAGCTACGTTAGATACAGGTATTGCTGGTAGTATTCCCAAAGGTATATTTGGATAATCTTTTTCTACTAATTCAATCACCTGAGTGTACCTAAGGAAATCTTTTTTATCATTGTCATCATACCATCCGATGCGAGACGTAAAACGCTTATAATTTTCATTATCTTGCTGCTTTTTTTGAGTGATACCCAGTCGATTGTCTGTCTCAATCCAAATTTTCTTTTGCACCCTAAAACCAAAACGTCCGTCTGAGTAATTTTCCCATAACGAATTAATATCTTGAAGGTTTTTGCAGGATAAATTTTTGAAAGAGTCTATATCCAAATAGCTTTCTTTATTAACAACATAGAGCATAAACTTATAGGTTTTTTTATCAGCTTCTTCCCATTTTTTGTTTGCAAGAAGATTATTCAGTTCATCTAGGTAGTGTTCTTTTAAAGAATTTTTAACTCGAATATTGAGTTTTTTGAGATTTTTATCTTTAGCTTTTGATAGTAAATCGATAAATTCTCGATGGAATGCTTCTACATTTTCTTTTGATAAAATTTTTATTTTAATTTTTTTGAATTTTTTATTAAATGGAGGACTGATGTTGGCTATCTGTTTTCCTCTTTTTTCTTCGGAATACAAGACTTTAATAAAATTAAAAGCTGATTGATATTCTTGGATTGCTTCTTTAACTTTATTTTGTTCTTTGAATAAATTACCTGAAGTTTTTAAAGTTAGTAAACAAATTTGTGATACTTCATTAGAAATCTCTTTTATCAACGATTGACATTTTTGTTCACTTAGGTTCTTACTTCTATCTAAATATTTTTGTGCTTCTGCTAAATTCTTTGATTTAAGTTTTTGGTAAGCGTAAGATATTCCAGCATTAAGAATTGCTAGTCTCAGTTTATGGTCTTTGATATTAACAGATTGACCTGCTTGTGATAAAAGTTCTTTAGCTTCTTTGTCAGAACCTTCATCTTCAAGTTGTCCTGCAAGTGGAGCTAATTTTTTAACTGTTTTAAGATATTCATTCGTTGTACTAACTTCTCTTATTTTATTTGCTGCGACGAAAGTTGATATTGCTGTAAATGATAAGGTAATAACTAAAACAAAACTCCCAATACTAATCCGCTGTTTAGCTTTTCGATTCGCTTCGCTCAATACTAGATTTCTCTTTTCTACAGCTTCCTTATCCTTCCTCTCCCTCTCCAACTGTGCTTCTTGTTCCTCTGAAGCAATTTTCTCCTGAATTTCCTTCTCTCTACTAGCAGCTAAAAATTGTTTATCTTGATAACTTAAATTCTTATCTCTTGCCCATTCCTCCGCACCAGCTAAAGTCTTTCCCCGCAACAATCGAGATTCATCCTTATATCCAGAAGCAACCCAAAATTTAAAATTTTCTGAATAAGGACGCAAATTCTTTAATTCATTTTCAATCCAATTTTGATTAAAAATTTCTTTATATATAGCGTTATAAACCCTTAACTTCCCTTCTCGTCTCGTAACTAATCCTGAAAGCAGTAATTCACTTTGTTCAATCGTATTATCTGCTGTAATCTCACATTGCTCCTCGGAACACCTAATTTGCTGATACAACTCTAATAAATACCCAGCATGTTCCTCATTTCTTAAAATCCTCGCTCTAATAGTTCTTAGATGTTCCGGTTCATCTTGAGATTCCCAATTTTCAATAATTTTTGATTTAACAACTTCCTCAACAGTACAAGGATTTTCTTTCTCGGATTCTTCCACCATAAACTGACATAATTTTTGCGTCAGAAACGGTTGTCCTCCCGTCCAATTTAAAATTTCTTGTATAACTGCTTGGGAATCACTGAATTTTGCCCTCAAACCTTGTTCTAACGGTTCAATCTCCTGTAATTGAAAACCCTTGAGAGAAATTGCTGTACCAATATTAAAGGGAGTGCGTTGTTTATCTTGAATTAAATTGCTCGGTGAAGCGACTCCCAACAAACAAAATGTTAAACGTCTATATGCGGGATTATCAACACGCTGGTTATAACAAGAACGAATAAAAGCGAAAAAATCATCGGTGGGAAAATTAAGACTTAAAACGCTATCAATTTCATCAATGAAAATTACAATATCTTCCTTAACTTCCACAAGTAGTACTTCTTCCAGAAACTTGCGAAATCTGGTAACCAGAGAATTTAATTGATTTTCTTCCCACCAATCCCCAAAATCAACATCCAAATCAAAAATATCAATCAGCGAATCAATCAAATCCGCATACCATTGGTCTGGTGGAACATTTTGAATACCACCCGCAGAAAGATCGATCGCAGCACATTCCACTCCATTTTCTCGTAAACGACGCATCGTTTGCACTCGTAAACTCGATTTACCGCTTTGACGAGAATTCAATACATAACAAAACTTTCCCCCTCGCAATCCATCGTACAATTCGCGATCGGCATCTCGCGTCACATAAGTGCTGGCATTTTTTGGTAAACTTCCAGAGAAGATATATTGGTCAACCATAATTAAAAAACCGCAAAAACGCAGAAGACGCTGAGGAAAGAGGTTTCATAGAGTAAGCATAAATATTTATATATTTGATATTCAGTAAATTAAGTTCGCACAAATAAACTCAATTATTTTACAGAATTTAAACTGGTTTCTCTTTGAGAAGCTGTTTCGCGTCTACAAAGTCTTGTTGCTACTCACTAATCACTACTCACTACTCACTATTCCCTTATCCAACCAAACGCTCTGAAAAATACCGACGATACAAATCATAGCTAGGAACACAATCATTCCCTGAAAGTTTCACCAATCCCATACTATGTAACTTAAACCCAACTTCCGCATCAAGTCGCACTGCTTCATTTGCTCTCACCACTTTTTTATAAGCTGATTCCAACAAAGGATTATGCTGCAAATTCCATAATTGTTCCCGCAGATGGTTGCTAAAGATTCCTTGTTCGGTAGAAGCCAGATTTAAAAGTTGCTCTAGAGTTATTTCACCAGTTGTGAGATTAGCGATCGCTCTTTCAATTAAATAAGGATGTCCCCCTACCAACTCCATTAACCTACTTAAATCTTCCTCTCCCAACTCACCGTTATCATACTGCTTCGCAAGAATTTGTACCTGTTCGAGATTAAACTCAGGTAAATCAATTGCTATGCCAACATTAAACGGTGAATGATTGATATCCAAGGAAGGATAAGCTTCAGTCGAATGAACCACCACCAACCGCAATTTCTGCCAAATTTGACCAATTCTGTCCCCTTGTTTCGCTGATTCATACCACCCCCGCAACATCAAGCAGAATTGAGGGAAAATACCAGGATATTCAAATAGTCGCTCAAAATTGTCGATTGCCAATACTAAAGGTTTATCGCTAGCAGATAATAAGTATTTTTGAAAATAACGAGTACAATTCTTATTCAACCCGTAAATATCCTTCCAATACTTATCAAATTGGGTTTCCAAATCCAGACTGTCAGAAACATCGGCACACAACCATTGTAAAAATGTTTTTAAATCCGCAAGAATATTTATATCGGCCAGTTTTAAATCTAATTTCGCTGTTCGATAACCCTGCTCTCTGGAATAGTCGAGTATTTTCTCCAAAAGTAAAGTTTTTCCCATTTTTTGCGCTGCTTTGATACGAATTAGCGCACCAGGGTGTACAATAGTTTTACAACATTTTTCTTCAATGGTCGAACGTTTAATATATACGTCCGTCCTGCCTTGACCTGCCAATTTTTTTGAAGACGATTTAAAAGAAAACTCAGATACCGAACCAGATTCTAAATTATCTCGTGCAATCAATTGGGGTGTATATTGCTCCGGTATCCCCGCTACCCGAATCGAATTACAACCTAATTTATAAGCAAACTTATAATCTTTCCCCGCTCCAAGAGCATCGTAAAAACCCACGGCAAACTCAATAGCTGCTTTATCCCCGATTTCTTTACCTTAAACGGGAGAAGGCTCACGTCTGACCGTCTTCGGCAGCGTGAGATGAATCCCGGATAAAAGTCTCGCGTCTTAAATAGCAATGTGACTACGAGTCTTTTAAGGCAGCGAGACTTTTATCAATCTCTTCGGGTGACAACAAGTCAATTAAATCTTCTAATACTGCGGTCATAGTTTTATCCTTACTAGCAGCATATAACCTTAGCTTATTTAACCTGCGTTCACTCAACCGTATCTCTAATCTTTTTTTCTTCATTTATACGTACATATAACGTACATTTATGATAGTATATCTTCAGGTCGAAGGCAATACAAGTATTTATCAATGAGAACTTCTTACCAGTATAAAATTAAGCCGAATAAGCAGCAAAAAGAAATAATAGACAATACTCTTGATATGCTGCGTTGCCAGTATAATTATCAACTTGCTCAAAGGTTTAATTGGTACGAACAGAATCGTTGCTCTATTGATAGATGCCCACTTGTTTGTTATTTACCTGAGTTAAAAGAAAGACCGACTAAGTACAGCCAAGAAAAAAGCTTAGTTCAACTCAAAAAAGAAAGACCTTGGTATAATAATATTCATAGTCAGGTACTCCAAGGTGTATCTGACAAAGTAGAAAAAGCTTTTGATAGATGGCTAAAAGGTGATTGTAAAGGTAAAAAATCTGGCAGACCTAGATTTAAAGGTGTAGGTCAATATAAGACATTTACTTATAAACAATTTTTAAAACACCATTTTGTTAGCAATAAAATCACATTATCGCGAAGCTCGCCGGAAAGAGTACTCTGTCCGGCAGACTTCGCGAAAATAGGTGATGTAAAAGTCATTGTTCACCGTCCTATTCCAGATGGTTTTGCAATAAAAACCGTATCTGTTACAAAGAAGAGTACGGGTTATTATGTCACTTTAAGTCTTGATGATAAGACAGTACCAACAGTAAAACCAGACTTTAATGCAGGCAATATTGTAGGAATTGATGCCGGACTAATTGATTTTATTGTTACTTCTGATAACGAACGAGTAAAAGCCCCTAAATATCTACGCAAAGCAGAACGTAAATTACGCAAAGCCCAAAAGCGAGTTTCCAGACGTAAAAAAGGTTCTAATAGAAGCAAAAAAGCCATTCAAAAATTGGGTAAACAGCATAAAAAAGTTGCTGATACCCGTAAAGATTTTCATTTCAAAACCGCTAATCAACTGCTCAGAAAATATGATGTAGTAGCAGTTGAAAAGTTGAATATAAAAGGTCTAGCCAGAACTAGACTCGCTAAGAGTATCCATGATGCGGGCTGGGGACAATTTATTTCAATACTTACAAACAAAGCCGAAAATGCTGGTTTGTTGGTAGTCCCAGTAAGGCCTCATGGTACTTCTCAAGAGTGTTCAAATTGTGGTCATAAAGTAAAAAAACCTTTATCACAAAGAGTGCATGATTGCCCGGTTTGCAAAATTTCTTTGTGCCGTGATTTGAATGCGAGCATCAACATCAGGAAGCGTGGGGCGCACGCCCTGGATAAAAAAGCTCAGTCTATGTCTGGGGTTGCCCAGAGTCGCTGAGAAGCCTACACTGTACCGAAGGTCAGTGTAGGTAAGTCACTCATCCCTACCACGTAATCAATATACCGGGATATCTCCACAGCTTGAAATTGGGAATAACAAGCATTGAGGACAACACACTCAACTTGCTCCCTAAATAATTGGAATAATCCACTACAAGCATCAGCATCAACTAACTTGATTTGACCAGATTCATCTTCAAAAGCCAAACCATCTTCACCAAAACCATGGCCGCAAAAATGAATAATCTGTGGTTCATATTCCAAAATTGATCTATGAATATCCCTGTAGCGTACAGCTTCTGCAACTGATATTGAATATTGCTCGCGCTTCTTAGCCCGTTTCAACCCCTCCTTAATCTCGCGCATTTCCTCATCTAAGCGCAGTAGACTACTTCCTCTGGGATTTGCACAGAGAAGCAAAATTTTTCGAGTTTGATTATTTTCCCTCATGAGCAACCGCAATTTCTTGATGCCACTCGATTAATAATACACAATGATTCAAAATTTGATACAAGAGAAGTATGTAGTTTTCAGGATTAAAAAGCAATATTTATAATTTTAGCCTTCAATCAAATAATTCTTATTTTCTCGCCGTGAACCCAGAGATTTATAGTGAGGTTTCACAAAACCGATCCATATGTTTTATATTGCTCAACTGTCTTAAATATACTAAACTCCCAAATAAATGATTGTATAATTTGTTCGCTATATAACCAAAAATTTTATAAATAATAAAAATTTCACTTATCCACATAACAATTCATATTGCCATGAAGCAAAGCTAAATTAAATACTTCACCCAATTTCAGTCGCAACTACAACCTGCAATAGGATAATATATATACCTTAAAAAGAGGTATCATTAGATGCCATTACTTTAAAAACGATAACTTCTACTTTCATGCATAAGTAAATACTAAAAAGTATATTGTGAATTTCCCGAAACAAATCAATAATTTTCTTATACTAAACCAATGATGCATTTTCTATTAACTTGGCTTGGCACTGCAGTGTCATTGCTGATTACCGCTCATATTGTTCCTGGGTTCGATATTAAAAGCTTTATTGCAGCATTGGTTGCAGCCGTTGTTGTGGGACTGGTTAATGCTTTTATCAGACCCATTCTAAGCATCTTAACATTCCCGATCACTTTACTTACCTTTGGATTATTCACATTTGTGATCAATGGATTTACCCTGTGGTTAGCAAGTATTTTTACCCCCGGCTATGGTTTTATAATAAATGGACCTTTACCTGCTTTATTAGGTTCAATAGTACTAGCCATCGTTTCCAGCGTCATCAACTATTTTTTGAGAGCAGTTGATTGAAAAATCATCAGTTGTAAACTATTCAGAATTATTCTGACTTCTCAAAAGTGAGGAATTTTTACAGATACAATAATTAGCTTTTCAGCCTCAATCATTGATTAATAGATATTGAAAACCCGGTTTTTTAAAAGAATCGGGTTTTTAACTCTAATATTTTTGTCCTAAAATTTCTATTTATAATCAAAATAATGATAAAAGAACTTACAGCTTCTCAAAAAGCACTCATACCAAAAATTCGAGATGAATGGATAAAAATTGCTTTAGATACTTCACCTACAGATAAACAAAAAGCAGAAGCAGCAATTTATCTTACCTACGAAGGATATCAGCAACCAAAAGAAATATTATGGTTTGATAATCCTCTTATAGCAGTAAAATGGATTATTTATAATCGAAAATATTTAGGTGATTTCTTTCAGTCTAATTTCGTTCCAGATGTAATAACTTCTAAAATACCAGAAAATATTTTTAATAATGCTATTAATGCTCGTGTTAATACTGCGGTAAAACAATTTGTATACAAAAAAGTTTTTAATCCAGTAAAGTTTGTTCTAAAAGACTTTTGCGATAACTTATCTGAAGCTATAAATAACTCTTTTCCATCCGATTTATATGAAAAAGATAATTATGAACAAGATAGTGAACAATTCGAGTTTATAGAGGATACGATATATAACTGTCCGCAAGGAATATGGCAAATTCACGAACTAGCTTACTATGCTTACTTTGATGCAATTGGTGTAGATTGTTCTAAATTAATAGCTTGGTGGACAACAGCTAAAGAATGTGGTTGCTGGTGGTGTTTTGAAAATATCGCGGTTGTAACTCCCAAACCTTCAGAAATCCATTTAGACAATGAATATTTATTACACGCAGAAGGAAAACCCGCTATTAATTATAAAGGTTTTCAAATCTACGCTTATCATGGTGTAATGATTCCCGAAAAATACGGTAAAATTCATCCTTATCAATGGAAATATGAATGGCTTTTATCAGAAAAAAATGCTGAATTCAGAATAATTTTAATTGAAGGAATTGGTTATCATCGTATCTGGCAATAATTATAAGCTATAGAATTAAATATTTACCAATAATGCAGTTTATTGAAAATTGACAAACATATTGATATCAAATTAATTCATTTATTAAAAATGATTTGTCCAACCACCGGTAACATCCATATTTTACGAGTACCACCTAATATTAATTCCGCACAGGAAGCCATCGCTTGGATAAACTGGGATATTTATCCTGAATAATTTATAGTACAAACTTAATTAATATTATTTTTATAAACCAATATCTGTATAGTGTATTTTTTATTGAAAAAACAACATAAATTTTCGTTATAAATTCAAGTTGTTCTTTCTGTCTAACCCAACTTACAATCTATAATAAATATTCGGTATCACCATGCAAATCCATAGAACCTTTTCTGGTGCATCTTGGGAATCAACCGTAGCTTACTGTCGCGCTGTTAAAGCCGGAAATCACATTTATGTATCAGGTACCGCACCAGTAGCAGAAGACGGCAGCGTTTTTGCTCCCGGCGATGCTTACGCTCAAGCCAAACGTTGTTTTCAAATTATTCAAAAAGCTTTACAAGACTTAGGTGTAGATACAGAAAATGTAACTAGAACGAGAATGTACGTCACTGACATCTCTCGTTGGACAGAATTTGGTAAAGCACATCAAGAATTTTTTGCAGAAAACCCTCCCGCTTCCACAATGGTGGAAGTTAAATCCCTAGTAGATTCAGCAATGTTGATTGAAGTTGAAGCGGATGCTGTTTGCTCTAACTAATTCAATAACCCAAACCATTGTAGAGACGTAATATATTACGTCTCTACATCCTCATCTCGTACTATGTTTACTATTATACCTAACTCTAGTTCCTGCCCAGAGTAATTTTTCTCGTAAAACCTGATAATACGAATAATTTTCCCGTAAAATAATAAACTTAGCTCGAGGTTCAGCCATACGTACATCTACGCGGTGTCCCGGCCATATAGAAGTACCTAAAACGCCATCAGTCCATAGCTTAGTACTTAAATCAAAATCGCCTAAAGGCCAAATGCTAATTACCGAACCCGGAGGTAAAACAATTGGACGACTCGAAAGACTCATGGGACAAATAGGAGTGATGGTAATCGCTTCCATACCATCATGCATGATCGGACCATTAGCAGAAACCGTATAACCAGTAGAACCCGTAGGAGTAGAAATAACTAACCCATCTCCTTGATATTGGTCAACCACCTCATTGTCAATTTCCATTTCCAAAATTGAGGTGATCATGCGATCGGCAGAAGCGGGTTTGACGCACATTTCATTTAAAGCAAGATACCTTTCGGTTATCGGTTCCAAATTATGATGAGGCCCTTCATACACAGCTGCTTGCAACATCATCCGCCGCTGTATGGCGTAACGATCTTCTATAAGCCGATTCCAAATCGATTCGGTATCCTGAAACTCTTCTACCGACTCAGTTAAAAATCCTAAATGGCCGCCTACATTTACGGCCAAAATCGGAACCCCAGCAGGGGCTAAATGTCTTGCAGCAGTTAGAACCGTACCATCACCACCAAGTACTATAGCTAGGTCAATTTTTTCAGTCGTAGAAGCTAAAAAAACCGGGTATGGATTATCTTTTGGCCCGCTAGGACCTATTAATACATGGCATTTACGATGCTCTAACTGGCTGGCACAGATTTCAGCCCAACGTTTGCTTTGGGGATCTCGCGCCTTATAGGCAATAATTACTTGCTTAAGCTCCACAAAACTACCACTTTAGGAGGTTGAATTGTTCCATATCAACAGTCTCGCGGTTGCGATAAATTGCCAGTACGATCGCCAAACCAACCGCAGCTTCAGCCGCCGCTACAGTAATGACAAATACGGTGAAAACTTGACCTTTGATTAATGTCGAATCCAAATAATTGGAAAAAGCCATTAAATTTAAATTAACTGAATTTAACAACAATTCAATGGACATTAACACCCGTACAGCATTACGACTGGTCACAATACCATAAATACCTATGGAAAAAAGGGCGGCTGCTAGTAACAAAAAGTACTGAAGTTGCATGATTATTTTCTATTCCTATTTCAAATCAATGATCAATGATCAATTATCAATTAACAATTGATAACCGATCGTTGTTAATTGTCTTTGCTTCCAGCCGGTACTAATTCTTTCGGACGTTCAGGTAATTCTAAAACAGTTTGTGGTAGTTGATCCGAAGTTTCTTGGGGAGGCAAGTACTCGCGACGAGCTAATATAATTGCTCCCACCATTGCCATCAAGAGCAAAATGGAAGCTAATTCAAAAGGTAACAAAAAGTCAGTAAAGAAATGCTCGCCAATTAAAACAATAGAATTCTCGACAGGAGTCCCAGTAGAATAACTCCATGGCGTTGCCAAAACCATCGTGCTTAAAAGCGCAAACAATCCTAAACTTACTAATCCTGTTAATACTTTTCTTAGCCAAGCATTTGGGAGAGAAACAAAATTTTCCTCTTTGTTTACCAACATAATGGCAAACAAAATTAATACGTTTACTGCCCCAACATAAACTAACAATTGGGCTGCGGCAACAAAGTCCGCATTCAGCAGCAAGTACAATCCTGCGATACTAACAAATACGCCCCCCAGCATAAAAGCAGAGTGGACAATATTATTAAACAGCACAACTCCTAGCGCCGCCCCAATCATCATCGCAGCCAGTATGGCAAACGTAACTATCTGTACTCCCGAAGCTAAATTCACTTTTTTCGTCCTTTGTTGTTGATTGTTGGTTATTAGTTGTTAGTTATTAGTTGTTGGTTGTTAGTTGTTAGTTATTAGTTATTAGTTATTTCTCTAATTGTTAACCTCTAAGTCCCGTCCTCATAACTCCTAACTCCTAATTTAGTTTATTTTTATTCTTCCACAAGAGCTTACAAGAAAATACCTACAGGGGATGCATCCTTTGGTAAATCTTGGTGTTCCATAAGCATAGCGGGAAGGTAAACCAATTCTGCTAGTTATTAATTGTTAGTTGCTGGTTCTCAGTTATTAATTATTTTTTTAATTATTAACTTCTAACTCCTAACTCTTAACTTCTAATTTCGTTTATTTTTCTTCTTCCACAAGATCTTGAGGGAAAGCACCTGCACGGGGTGCATCCTCTGGTACATCATGGGGTTCCATCACGCCTTCGGGAAGGTAAACTAATTCACGCAACGGTGTTACCATTGGGTCATCTGTAACTTTGTAAGGCAAACGACCAAGAGCAACGCTATCATAATTCAACTCGTGACGGTCATAGGTAGCAAGTTCGTAGTCTTCTGTCATGGATAGACAATTGGTCGGACAATACTCCACACAGTTACCGCAGAATATACAAACTCCAAAATCGATACTGTAATGATTAAGCTTTTTCTTTTTGCTAGCTTTGTTAAATTCCCAGTCCACTACAGGTAGGTTGATGGGACAAACCCGGACGCAAACCTCACAAGCAATACACTTATCAAACTCGAAGTGAATTCTACCGCGAAAGCGTTCGCTAGGAATTAGTTTCTCATAAGGATATTGAACTGTAACCGGACGGCGTTGCATATGATCGAAGGTAACGGCTAAACCTTGACCGATGTAACGAGTCGCTTCTAAGGTTTCTTTACCGTAATCAACGACTTGCTTGAGGAATTTTAACATTGTGTGTCTCTCCTTGAATTTTGGATTTTATATTTTGGATTTTAGATTTAAGAACTAATCCAAAATATAAAATTGGTTTATCCATTAAAGGCAACGGAAAAAAATAATTACTAATTTTAAGTTGTAGATTCAAGAATTAATCTAAAATCTTAAATCAGTATATTGACTAAAACCAACCTCAAAGCTAATTTTAGTTTTAGATTTTAGATTCTAGATTTGAAAACTAATTCAAAATCCAAAATCTGTCGAGGATGCGTTTTGGGGGAAGAAAATCTACACCCCAACGCCAGTTCCTACAACGGTGCGTGTTCCTCCGCAACGGACTGGCTCAACTTTCCGCAAAATCCAAAATCGCTTTAGCCACCAAAGGCGAAGGGAAAAGCTAATTTTAAAGCTGCGGTTAACAGTAAGTTAACTAAGCCGATGGGTAGCAAAAATTTCCATCCTAAATCTAACAGTTGGTCAATGCGAACTCTTGGCACAGTCCAACGCAAAAGAATTGCCAGAAATACCAAAAAGTAAGCTTTGAGTACAGTCATTGTGATGCCTAAAGAGGCGGTGACAATCTGTAATAAAGGATTTGCTTCGCTCACTCCTAACCAACCAGCAATTAAATTGATAGGAATAGGAAAATCCCAACCACCAAGATATAAAACTGATACCAATAAAGCAGATAATACTAAATTTACGTAGGAACTCAAGTAAAACAAAGCGAACTTCATCCCAGAATATTCGGTTTGATAACCTGCGACTATTTCCTCTTCTGCTTCTGGTAAGTCAAAAGGCATGCGTTCGCATTCTGCCAGGGCTGATATCCAAAAGATCACGAAACCTGCTGGCTGTCGCCAAACATTCCAGCCCAAAATGCCGTAACCTGATTGTTGATTGACAATATCAACCGTACTCAGACTGTTTGACATCATGACGATCGCCAATACTGCAAGCGCCAAGGGAATTTCATAACTAATCGATTGTGCCGCTGCTCGCAACCCCCCTAAGAGAGAGTATTTATTATTTGATGCATACCCAGCCATTAATAAACCAATTGGCTGAATAGAAGAAAAAGCAATCCATAGGAAAACTCCCGTCCCCACATTGGTTATCAATAAATTCTGTCCAAAGGGCACAATTAAATAAGACAGAAATACCGGTAGCACAACTATGATTGGACCGAGGGTAAACAAAAAGGGGTCAGATTTTGCTGGTACTACATCTTCTTTAAAGACCAACTTTAGACCATCTGCTACCGGGGCAAGCAAGCCTAAAGGTCCGATAAATTCCGGACCAATTCGCTGCTGGGCTGAGGCTGAAATTTTTCGTTCTTGCCAAACACACACCAGCACCCCTACTGTGGCACCAATGAGCATCAAAACCATCGGCAAGGGCATCCAAATGGCTTTAGCCGTACCGGCAGGTAGCCCCAAATCCATCAAGCTTTGAATAAAAGTTCCTTGTAGGTCAATTCCTGAATTCATCTTTATACTCTTGAAGTTAACTCAAGCTTGACGGGCACCCTGAAAACACTTTTCAGGGAACCCTTGACACGACCCGCGATCGAACACGGGATTCTTCCGTAATAAGGAGCATCTAAACATTCGTTTAGATATCACTCGAGACTCTACTGGTCAAATCGCTTACCCGAATTCAACCACAGAGGGAAAGGCGGTGCCAATTGCCTTGCTTACCAAGTGCGCTGCTTGCGCTTGTCGGATCTTAACTATTGAAGTATGAAGCGCTACATAAAATTCTTCATACTTCATCTTGCCGTGGTTGTTTACAACTATCTACACTTATTAATAACTGTAAAGTAACCCAACAATATCTTTACCCAAGTAAGGCAAAATTTAAGATTTTTTGCAATGACCATGCCTAGTATATCGCTAAGCAGCTTGGTGTTCTCTCACTTTTAGTGAGAGTTTCTACTTATCTTATGGATAAATAATCCCCCGGACGAGGGGGTAAGGTGCTCGGAGGTCTCCATGTTAGGTGTAATCGGTAAAAGGTTAGAAATGAGGAGTTAGGAACTCAGAATTTTTGTCGAACTATTTACCCGTTTACCTTTTACCTATCCAATATCCTATGCCCCATGTCCTATTCCCAACTCTCAACATCCAGACCTTTAACTGCGATCCTTTATATGCACGTATTCAACCTTGTGGCGACCTTGATAAACCTGGCTGGGACGGAAAATCCGGTTTTGTGCAAGTTGTTCTTTCCAATGAGCTAACCAACCAGCAACACGAGCCATTGCAAATACTGGTGTAAAAAAGTCTGTAGAAATGCCTAATTTTCTATACACCAAACCGGAGTAGAAGTCAACATTTGGATAAATTCCTTTATGAGCCAGTTTTTCCTCTACTACTCTTTCCATTTCTTGGGCAATATCATAGTACTTATCATGCCCAAACTTGGCAAATAGTTCTTCTGCTAAATTTTGCAAAATTTTAGCACGTGGATCTTTTACTTTGTAGACGCGATGACCAAAACCCATTATCTTAGCTTTTCGCTGAATGCAATCCAAAATGTAGGGGCGGACATTCTCTACAGAACCAATCTCTTCTAGCATCCGAATTACTTCTTCGTTTGCACCACCATGTAAAGGGCCACCTAATGTCCCGACTGCACTTGCAACTACAGCATAGGGATCGGTAAGAGTAGAAGCTGTCACCCTGGCACTGAAGGTGGAAGCATTCATTGTATGTTCGGCATGAAGTATCAAACAAGTATCAAATATCCGTGCTGCTAGGGGATCTGGTTTTTCCTCATTGAGCATATACAAAAAGTTGGCGGCGTAGTCTAACTCGTCATGAGGGCGCACGGGATCGTCACCTTGTCGCATTAACCCGAATGCCGCCACCATCGTCGGAATACTTGCTAAAAGACGGACAACGGCATTTCTGATATAAACTGGGTTATTCAAATCGCGACGCGAGTAAAATAAGCCTAAGGCTGCTGCTGACGCTTGTAAAACATCCATTGGATGGCCGCTTTCAGGGAAACACTTCATCATGTCCCGAATGCGGTATTTTATTCTTCTATTTTGATGGACTTCATGTTCAAATAATGCTAATTCTTCTTTCGAGGGTAATTCGCCCCAGATTAGCAGATAAGCAGTCTCGAGAAAAGTACTCTTTTTTGCTAGTTCTTCAATTCGGATGCCACGATATTCCAATATTCCCTGATGCCCGTCAACGTTGCTGATACTGGATTGGGCAGCGGGAATGCCATCCAATCCGGGCTTAAATTCGCAAACCATCATGGCGATACCATCTTTTGTTTTAAAGATTTTATAGAGTTAACTTAGCAGAAAGCTTCACCTTGATAACAGTATCCTTTATTACAAAATATCTTTGAAAAAAGGTTAAATAGCATACTAAATCAAGTATCTAGGCGGTGTCAGCCAAAACATCTGATAGCAACCTACAACAGAAGCGGTGTGTTGTGTTTCTATGCCTATGATACCTGCTTTTTTCACGACTAAGTTATCTGACGCTTGACCCCAGACTAGAATTTCAGCCCAATTACCCAAACAAGGCTGGTGTCCGACTAGCGCCAAGCGCATAGAAGGTGGATAATTTTTAGGTCCTAACCATTGTGCAATCCAATCTTGCATACTACCGCCAGGAGCAAGATAAGAACATTGTTCTAGTTGAGAACTTAGCCCTGTTGAAATCAATATTTCCGCTGTTTGTTGTGCTCGCAGGAGGGGACTTGTAGCAATCAAATCAAAATTTAAATCCAATTTTTTTAAACATTGAGCAACTTTTTGCGTTCTTTTTCGCCCATATTCAGTAAGACTTCGTTCCTCATCCTCTATCTCACTTGTAGCTTCTTGTGCAATTCCATGGCGAATTAAATATATTTCCACATTAGTTGATAATTGATGGTTGATGGTTGATAATTGATAATTCTACCGGAAACGCGCACAGTGCCCCTAGTTTTTAACTATGGGGGTGTAGTGCGCTTGCGACTTTAGTCGCCAGTCTTATAGCCAAATTGTGGTATACTATTCAAAGCCGTAATGCGCACATATAAAAAGCGAAGGGCGGTAAAGCGGACAAACCCTGATCGGTCACCCTAGGGGCAATAAGCCTAGAACCTTGTACGCCACTTGCTTTATGCCGGGGAACCCGTCCACCGCAGTGGCTCATAAATGTGGGGTTAATGCAAAAATTGAATAAATCATTTCAAACGCGGTCGGGCAGTCCGTGTAAGCTTGTGGACGTATCCAAACGGGGAAATTTGAATACTTGTATTTAGATTTCTAGAGCGGACGGATGAAACAAGAATCCCCTAGCTTTCAAGCATGGGGAGTGTCAAAACTAGCCACTAACAATTAACCACCAACAACTATCTATTATTCATCAGATGAAATGGGATTATCTTTTGGATTAACTAATTTCAACAGTTTTTGCTTGATTTGAGTATCGTAAACTTCCCATTTCATTTTTGCATAAGGTGAGTTTTCGTTGCTGCCAGATAAGAAACCCATAGGAATTTCAAAGCCCCCAGCACTGGTACGCCCACCGCCAAAAAAACGACCCGTGCTATCTTGTCCAAAAGCTTCTTTAATAAATTCATCGGGATCTAAAGTTAGTTTATTAGTTCTCAAAGAACCAATCACCACTTCGAGTTCTTCATCCTCGTCGTGAACTATGCCGTAAACTACTGCGGTATGAACGTTGTCTTCTGTTACTAAAAAATCTGCCGCTTGGGGGATTGCATCTCTATCGTCGTAGCGTAGGTAACCGACACCAGCGATGGAAAAATTATTTTGTACGATGCGGTTTTTTAACGAACGTTCAATTACATCCATCACTCGCTTGGAACGAGTTGCCAGCAATATGGTATTAAGCAACTGACCATCATAAAATCGGCTCAAATAAGCTGCCGCCATGAAATCTTCTTCTTTTGCCTGCATCAGTTTATTTGTATCGGAGTGCAAGCCGTGCATCAATGCTGTGGCGCAGTTAACATGTTCGCTCATACTACTATCTAGCTGCAGTAACCCGAACTGTAAATATTGGGTAAAAATTGTCGCTGTAGCCCTAACCCCAGGACGTATATCAACAAACTCTGACTTAAATTCACCCTGTAAATTATGGTGGTCTATAATCGCTATCAAGGGAATTCCCGCTTCTTGAATTGCATTCAATAAGGAAGAAGTCGTACCTTGATTATCAATTAGTACGTAGCCTTGATAGGATGAGAGATCGCGATTTTTGAGGCTTTGTAAAGGAGTACGGGTTGCTGGTAAGTTAGTCAGCTTTACCAAAGCAATATTTTCTTGATGGGAAAGAGTTCCTGCATAAGTAATATCGCACTTAATGTCGTATTGCTCGGCAATCAATTGGTACGTCCAAGCAGAAGAAAGAGCGTCGGGGTCGGGAAAATCTTGTAGTATAATTATTTGACGCTCGTGTTTATGTGCTTTGAGGGTTTGTAATAACTGTTCCGATTTCTGGGCAACGACGGAACTAGTACGAACCTTTGCTGGATGATCGCTAGTATCAGCGCCCATCGTACTAACAGATTTTTTCGACAAAAGTGATATTTCTAAAGAATCTTGATTATTTTCAACATTTGATGCGGTTGTATTTGGTGTTAATTGCAAATTATCTACCTGCTTATCGGAAGAGTTTAATTCCATGGAGAATGTTTTTTGTAGCGTGAGTGGTTCGGTTTCAAATGTTTTGAAAACATTTACTATTTTCACCTACCACAGACTACAATCTTCCCACTCAATGCAACAAAAATATAATGCTTCATTTTCTGAAGTTAATTGCATTAGGTTTTACCCCCGTCCAATACTCACCAGCCACAGATAAATCGCTCTCGATCAAAAAGTGTGTCTGACGTGCTATGTTGCCTATGATTTTATTTGTGTGTTCCGAATCCATCGAATCAGAACTATTTGAAAAAATTTAAACCTAAATCTACTCCGACGGTTTTAGGATGTTAATTCCCAGAATATAGTAGTATGCAATTGACTAGCAAGCATACTACTTTCACCCCGGGCTACGACTCATGATATATTGCGAATTGTTTAATCTAAAGTTTTTCGAGAATTTAGATGCACCCTACTTGCCGTTTTGTAAACATGGTGTAAAATATTAAAGTTCTTGTTGCCCTTGGGGTAGTATTTGGTTAACTCAGCTATTAATCCGCTTTGATGGAATAGTCCTGCAACTATCCTCAAAAGCTTATTTTAGCTTACCGACTCTTTGGCAATAAAATTTAAACGGCAATTGTCAAACTGTCGCTCTTATTTTCGATTACCACCACTAGCCCCAGAGAACTGCAAAGTATCTTAATTGCTTAGCTCAAAAGCCATTTTTGTGATGTTTATGACATAAATTTTGATGTCAAAGTCCTATAACATACTTTTGCCACTCTTGATGCAAACCACTTTTAAGATGCTTGCTCACCTCAAAATAGAGGCTACTATAAGGTCGCCGTGGAGTGTGGTGCAATGGCATATGAGCTTCTTGCGGCGTACGATTACCCTTCTTGACGTTACAGCGAACGCAAGCTGTAACAATGTTTTCCCAGGTATCGCCTCCACGACGCGATCGCGGTATTACATGATCTAATGTTAAGTCATCGCCCTTGTAACCGCAGTATTGACAAGTGTGATTATCACGATGCAAGATATTTCGACGGGTTAAAGGAATTTCTTTATAAGGAACGCGCACGTAATAGCGCAACCTAATAACAGTGGGCAGAAGGAAGTTTGAGTAAATAAATTTACTGTTGTGTTCTACCCGCTCCGCTTTTCCCTTAATCACTAAAATAGCAGCGCGACGCCAGCTCGTTATATTGAGCGGTTCGTAAGAAGCATTTAAGACTAAAACCTTTCCCATTGATAGTCGCCCAAGGTATTAGTTTTACATATATTAACACAACTTGGCCCTAATTTGGGAATGAGTTTAATTTATACTTACGAACGCCATAAAATAATTGACTCAAAACCCAGGTACTGCTAAGACCATAGGCAAATGGATCGCGAACTGCTATATGCTGAACATATGTCAGAATTGTGCATCCTGTTAACAGAGGAAAAGTTTTCCTGTAATAAATAAGGGCAGGTAATATTTTTGCTCTTAAAGAATATATCCTCAGTAGCAGTCTTGAAATTAATTCAAACAACTAAAATATTTGTATCTTAAAATTGTTGCTTTTGTGTTAAATAATGCAAGCACCGATTAATTGTGCTAATTGAATTAGCGGCAACCTTAGAAATATACCGGTAAAATATATTAAGAATTAAAATTATAGATCTTGTATTCTCTCTATAAGTAAAGGTAGACTTTCAGATTAATCTGAGCAACTTCTAGTAGGAAGAGCAATAAAACAATGACCGACTTTTCTTCTATAGAAGTGGTGTGAATTAGAGAGAGTAAATAAATGTTAAGTCACGAACAAAATAAAAGTGTCAGTTCGACTGTTCCTTGTGATACTTATGCTTGGTTTTCGCAACGTGCTTGGGTTGAAATAGATTTAGCGGCACTATCCCATAACGTGCTTGAAATACGGAAATTGCTGTCACCGGGTACCCAGTTAATGGCTGTTGTAAAAGCAGATGCTTATGGACATGGGGCGGTAAGTGTAGCTCAAACAGCCTTAAAATCGGGAGCTAGTTGGCTTGGTGTTGCCACGATTCCAGAAGGAATTCAGCTGCGAGAAGCTGGCATTAAAGCACCTATTTTGATTTTAGGTGGTACCTATACCCAAGAACAAATTCGGGCAATAGCTCATTGGCAACTTGAACCTACTGTTTGCAGTACCAAGCAAGCTTTAGCGTTTTCCGATATTCTCGAAGAGATCAATTTTCATTCCCCCTTACAAGTACATCTCAAATTAGATACCGGAATGTCTCGTTTAGGTACTAATTGGCAGAATTGTGCTGAATTTGTGCAATTTGTTGCAAGGTTACCTCATCTTAATATTAAAAGCGTTTACTCTCATTTAGCAACCGCCGATAGCCCCGATGATACGGTGATGAAATTACAGCAGCAACGTTATGAAAGTGCTGTAGCCATTCTCAAAGATATTGGAATAGAAATACCCTGCTTACATTTAGCAAATTCTGCTGGCACTTTAAGCGATAAGTCTTTGCATTACGATATGGTGCGTGTAGGTTTAGCGATTTATGGATTTTATCCTTCAGATCATCTGCAACATACAGTTGACTTGAAGCCAGTTTTACAAGTAAAGGCACGAGTTACCCAAGTGAAGACAATTGAAGCGGGTAGTGGTGTTAGTTACGGGCATACATTTATTGCTCGAGCGCAAATGCAGTTGGCAGTTGTAGGAATTGGTTACGCTGATGGAATACCGCGCAATCTTTCTAATCAAATCCAAGTTTTGATACGAGGAGTAAAAGTACCTCAAATTGGTGCAATTACCATGGATCAGATAATGTTAGATGTCAGCGCCATACCTGATGTACAAGAAGGGGAAATCGTTACTATTCTTGGGCATGAAGGTGATGAAGTCATTACTGCCCAAGATTGGGCAAATCAATTAAATACTATTTCTTGGGAAATTCTCTGCTCTTTCAAACATCGTTTACCTCGCCTTAGTGTGATGTAAATTCAACAGAGAAACTCCCTTCTTTTAGCCCAAAGGCAGTAAGCTATTCAATTGCGGACAACTGAAAATAATAGTTATTCTCAAACATGCTTTTTTGTGATATACTACTTAACTAATGCGGATGTGGCGGAATTGGCAGACGCGCTAGATTTAGGTTCTAGTGCCTCCGGGCGTGAAGGTTCAAGTCCTTTCATCCGCATTTTTTATTTAAACTGAGGGCAAAGCAGCAATTCTGAAGATAATATAATGCTGCTAGATTACTCGTAAATATTTGCGTTATGAGAAATAAGTGTTCTAATACAGTAATCTTGCCGATACAGGGTTACCATTATTTGTAGGTTTGATAGATAAGATTTAAGCCTATAGATAGTGTTTTCCCATCTGGTATTAGGTATTTATGAGCAATAATAATGTGCAATCGTTAGAGAATCTTCGATTTCTCCAATATACATGTGAGTGAAATAGTTAGGCATTTTTTTGGTTCTCCCCTATGTTGCTTCTCTATTTATCTAAGTGCTTTGAGATAGCTTTATATACAAACTTATAAATACGTAATTACAGTACTCCAGTACTAATTATTGCTGACTAGATTCGAGGTATCTTACCTTTAATGGGCAGTATATATCAAGAGGCCTCACTCTACACCAAAACTAAACAATTAAGCTTGCTATTGCAGAAATTAGCAGTAATTATAACTACTTTTACCCTTGGTAAGCATTAAGCGAGCACAACTTAAAAATGAGAATATTTAATTAAGTAGTTGAAATTTGCAAAGTATATAAATATTAAGACTAACGCAACAATAATAACTTGAACCAGGTTAATATTGTGACGGGAGCATGGAAGACATATGTAACTAAATTATCTCGAATTAAATCCTCAATATAAATTGTATTCTCCTGTTATCAAATAAAAACTTTAACATCCTAAATTTTACTACGTATTTCTAAGAATTAGTCTTTAAATGTTCTCAATTAACTATATCTATACAACAAACTTGTATCTAATTTGAGAACATTAACATTTGTAATGTATAAACAGAAACTTTATATTTACCGGTAGCTACTTTAATATAAAGGCTGCAATACTTCTCTCTGGAGCAAATTGATCGTGAAATTTGATTATTCCAGAACAAAAAATCATGTGGAAATATTTTATACAAACAATGAACAAAATCAAAAAGATTAGCTATAAAATAGCTACTGTATCACTCAGATTCTATAACTGTATTATACTTAAGTGGTAATACTTAAATTATGGTTTGACTAGATTATATTAAAGGCGCATTAATGACTAAACTAATTAAAATATGTAAGCAAAATACTCAGTACCTTTAAGTAGTCTTTACACTTTTTTTACTCGTTATCTAAAAAACTCTGTTAATCTCAATACAAGTAAGTGACGCAGCTGTAATTTAACGATAGAAGAAAATTAAACTATCCTGAAACTTTTATTTTCTCAGGTCTTTCTACGTATGCAAATGTTATTATAAGTTTTTTAAATTACTAGAATCTAGAAAATATATTTTTTATCTGAGAGAAAATTAGGTACAAATTTGACTGAATTTTATTAAATTAAACAGTGGTAAGAGCAAAATGAGTACAACTCAAGAAGATGGTTATAAGTTATTTCAGAAACTCCATCCGTTATCTTTATTAGCACAGTTAAGCAGCCGTAGTGCTACAGGTTGCTTAAGAGTATTTACTAAGTCAATTTATTGGTTTATCTATTTAGAGGAAGGTAAACTTACTTACGCTTCTTCTTCAGATAAGTTATTTGAAAGACTTGATGCTCACTTACGAAGATTGAATCAGCAAATCCCGACTCTGAATAGTTCTGCACGGGTACAAATGCGAATAATGTTTGAAAATAAGGATGAAGGAGAGTCAGATTATCAAGCCGATTATCAAGCCATTTGCTGGTTAGTTGATGGGGATTATATTACTTATTCTCAAGCAGCAACCTTAGTGAGTGAATTAGCTTTAGAAGTATTAGAATCGTTTCTGACAATTAAAGAAGGAAGTTATGAGTTTAGGAGCGAAAATGCAGACAATAACTTACCAACCCAATTTTGTCATTTGGACTTACGTTCTTTAGTAGAAAGCGCTCAAAAACGACTGAGGAGTCGCCGCGTCAGTCAAACACAAGTTACCACACAAGAAACTCCATCTACAGTTCAGAAAACAAATGTGCCATTGAATGAGGTTGAAAAATTATCTGATGTTAAAGAAAAGATATTATTACAACCCGATCCAAAAGATGTGGATGAAAATCAAGATCGAAACGATACAAATATTGCAAAAAATAGTAAAGAACGATTATATACAGTTGCCTGCATAGATGATAGTTTAACAATCTTGAAATCTATTGAACGTTTTTTGGATGAAGAGAACTTCTCGGTTGTGATGATTAACGATCCAGTAAAAGCCTTGATGCAAATTCTTCGTAGTAAACCGGACTTAATTTTATTAGACGTAGAAATGCCAAACTTAGACGGATACGAATTGTGTTCCTTGCTACGAAGACATTCAGCTTTTAAAAGTATTCCTATTGTAATGGTGACTGGCAGAACTGGAATTATAGATAGAGCAAAAGCAAAGATGGTAAGGGCTTCTGGTTATTTGACCAAACCTTTTACACAATCAGAGTTGTTAAAAGTAGTCTTTAAACACATCAGTTAATTTATCAATATTTACCGCGAATAATAGTAACCTAATTTAATAGATGACGATCGATGGTTGAGGATAAATAAAAATGAGCCTTACTTTACTCGGGACGATTTTGGTGGTGGAAGATTCACCTAGTGAATTGGAATTAATAAGTCATTTTTTAAATGAGAGTGGTTATAAAGTAATAAAAGCTACAGGAGGTCAGGAAGCATTAGAAAAATTAGAATTAGAAAAACCTGATGCAGTTATTACAGATGTAGTAATGCCGGGGATGAGTGGTTTTGAGCTTTGTCGATCGTTGAAAAAAAATCCCACGACTCAGAAAGTTCCCATAGTTATTTGTAGTTCAAAAAACCAGGAAATTGACCGTTTATGGGCAATGAGGCAAGGAGCAGATGCCTATCTTACTAAGCCTTATACTCGTGAAGAGCTTTTACGTGCTATTAAATCAGTAGCAATTTGAATCAATGAATAATTCAAGCATTACATTAGCTAACGCGCAAAACCAAAATAATTTAGGAGATGGCTATCTCAAATTTTTTATAAATCCACAAACTCCTGCTATTTTGTCGATGCAGCAGACACAAGAAGCAATGGTGGTGTCTGTGGAGTCTGTGACAGCTATGCCTAATATGGCTTTTGGTATTTTGGGATTAATGAATTGGCGAAGTCGTATCGTTTGGGTAGTTGACTTACCCAAGATACTCAACTTACAATCCCCCCAGAATCGCCCCCGACAATACAGTGTAATAATTGTTCGGACTGAATCGATGATTTTGGGTTTAGTGGTGCATGAAATTATCGGCACTCTCAGGTTTAACAGCGATGAAATTCGCTCTCCTATAGGCCAGGTTGCGTCTAGTCTAGTTCCCTATTTACGCGGATGCATTGTTCAACAAAAAGAAATATTACTGGTACTAGATGCACAAGCGATCGTGCATTCTTCTAATCTGCGCAGTGAGTAGGGTGTACAGCAAAATTCATGGATGTTTAGTGTAATAATTTACCACGACCGGGCGATTAATTTATGCTTAATAAAACAGATTCGGCTAAGAGTGGTGATGCTCAAGATGACAGGGTATCACTTGCTTCATCTTCTAACAAGAATGATAGTGCGGTACAATTATCTTCGTCCCAAGAGAATAGAGGAAGTGCCTCTAGTCTTTCCTCTAATAGTTTAATTGCTCGATTCAAACGGTTGAGCTTGAGCACCAAAACTACAATTGTGGCGATCGCCATGGCAACATTACCAGTTTTAGTAATTGGTACTGGTGCCTATACTGTTGCCAGTCAATCTTTGAGTAACAAGGTTTCTGAGTTACAGGAAGCACAAACAAAAGATTTTGCGGATAAAGTTAACCGTTTTATGGTTGAGCGGTATGGAGATATTCAGGTATTAGCTAATCTACCGATTATTAGCAGCATTGGAGCTGATTCTGCTCAAAAAAAAGCGGTACTTAATAATTATGTTGATGCTTATAAAGTATACGACAGCATTGGCATTTTTAATTTGAATGGAGATGTAATTGTTCAATCTCAAGGAAATATTTTTAGCAATAAAGGTGATTCAGATTTTTTTAAGAATGCCATAGAAACAGGCAATGCTGTTATCAGTCAGCCAGAATTTTCCAAGTCTAGTGATAGCTTCAATATTTATACGGCAGCTCCGATTAAGAATCAGGCTGGAACAACTACATCTGTAGTTATAGCAAGGTTACCCGTACAATCTTTGCAAAACCTAGTTAAAAATTATGCTAGCTCGGGACAAAAGTTTTACTTAGCTAATGCTAAAAATCAAATTTTTCTGAGTGCCTCTAAAACATCTCCAGATAATACACTTCAACAAGAATATGGAATAACTCTAGAACAAAAGGCTTTTACAGGTGTTATCAAGCATAAAAGGGATTCAGAGCTTGAATTAGTAAGCTACCTACCATCGGTAGAACAAATGCAAATAGAAAGTTTGCAGCCTTTGAATTGGGATGTAGTTTTAGCAACAAATGCTTCGACTGCATTTGCGCCGCGAAGAAGTTTGTTGTTGACTATCGCTTTGGGAACGGGATTAACGGCGTGCGCTGTAGCATTGGTAGCAGTTTGGTTAGCGAAACAGGCTAGCAAACCAATTTTAGATGCTACAACAGCCGTTGAAAAATTAGGAAAAGGTGAATTTAATACCCGCTTAGATGTGGGAGCAGAAGATGAAATTGGGCTGTTAAATGCCAACATCAATCAAATGGCATCCCAGTTACAGTTACTGGTAAAAGAACAAGAAATAGAAGCACAAAGAGAAAAATTAAAAGCAGATATTACCCTGAATATCCGTAAAAGCCTCAGAATTGAAGATATTTACAAAACAGCAGTTCGAGAAATTCGTCAAGCGTTGAAAACAGATCGAGTTGTTGTTTATGAATTTAATCCCGAAACATGGGATGGGAAAGTGGTTTCCGAATCGGTGAATGCCGGTTTTCCCAAAATGATGGGGGCTTATATTGAAGATCCTTGTTTCCGCGAGCGTCAAGTAAAAATGTATAAAAACGGACGCGTGCGGGCAATTTCAAACATTTATGAAGACGCTGGTTTGAAGAAAGCTGCGTGCTACGTCAAAATGTTGGAACAGTTTGCAGTGCAAGCTAATTTAGTTGCACCAATTTTAGTTGAAGACAACTTAATGGGTTTATTAATTGCCCATAATTGCGAAAGCCCCCGAGAATGGCAGCAACAAGAAATTGATTTGTTTAAACAGTTAGCAACTCAAATCGGTTTTGCTGTAGAACAAGCTAAATTATTGGAGAAGGTAGACAAAGCGCGAGTAGTTGCCCAAAGCGATTCGGAAGACGAAAGACAGCAAAAAGAAGAGCTGCAAATGCAGTTGATTGAATTACTCAGTGAAGTAGAAGGTGCAGCCCAAGGTGACTTAACTGTACGTGCCGACGTTACCGCCGGTGATATCGGTACAGTTGCCGACTTTTTCAACTCGATCGTCGAAAGTTTGCGCGACATAGTTACCCAAGTGAAAAGCTCCGCTACCAAAGTGAACCAAGCTATTGGTGACAACTCTGGCGCTATTAGCTCTTTAGCAGAAGAAGCACTTGCCCAAGCTGGGGAAATTACTCGCACTTTGGATGCTGTCGATGAGATGACGCAATCGATGCAAGCAGTAGCGGAAAATGCTCGAGAAGCTGCCACCATTGCCAATACTGCTAGAAGTACCGCTGCCAATTCTGGACAAGCAATGGAGTTGACGGTACAAAATATTTTAAGTTTGCGAGAAACAGTGGGGGAAACTGCCAAAAAAGTTAAACGCTTAGGTGAATCTACGCAGCAAATTTCTCGTGTGGTAGCATTGATTAACCAAATTTCCATGCAAACCAACCTATTGGCAATTAATGCGGGAATTGAAGCAGCACGTGCTGGCGAAGAAGGGCAAGGCTTTGCTGTAGTAGCCGAAGAAGTCGGCGAATTAGCGGCAAGAAGTGCTGCCGCTACTAATGAGATAGAACAAATAGTGGAAAATATCCAGCGTGAAACTACTGATGTTGTACAAGCAATGGAAGTAGGAGTATCCCAGGTGGTGAAGGGGACGCAAATTGTGGAAGATGCTAAGCTGTCATTAAGTCAGATTTTAGAGGTTTCACGCCAAATAGATGACTTGGTACAGTCTATTTCTATAACTACAGATCGTGGTGTAGACACATCTCACCAAGTAAGCGTTTTGATGAAAGAAATTGCTGCTGTTTCACAGCGTACTAGTACTTCTTCCCGTCAAGTTTCCGAATCGCTGCAACAGACTGTTGCAATTTCCCAACAATTACAAGATAGTGTCGGTACATTCAAGGTTAGTTAAGAGTAATTGGTTACCAGTATTTTAGTTATTAGTTATTTATAACTAATAACTAAAAATTAATAATTAATGACTAATAACTAATAACTAATGACTAATGGCTAGGGACAAATAATATGTCACAGGACAAAGAATTTGAAATCCAGATGCAGTTTCTGGAGGAGGCTAGCGATTACCTCAATACTATTGAAGGGGTATTGCTAGAAATCGACACCAGCAACCGCATCGATTTGGAAAAGATAAATGCTGCGCTTCGAGCCGCTCATTCCATTAAAGGAGGAGCGGCGATGATGGGATTTCGCTCCCTGAGCGATTTGGCTCACCGCCTGGAAGATTCGTTTAAAGTTCTCAAAACTCGGAAAAGCTCGCGAGAAGTAGATACTCAATTACAAAGTTTACTTCTTTCTGGTGTTGATTGGCTGCGACAAATAGTAGAATTGCATTCAGAAGGTCATCAATTAGACGAGCAGTGGTTAGCAAGTTTTTGCTACCCGGTTTTTGAAGAATTACACGAGCGTTTGGGAGATCCCACTCCTGAAGATGCTTCTTCAATGCTATCCCCTGAAGATGGGCAAGATATCGTACCGCTGCTGTTTGAGACGGAAGTAGAAGGTTGTTTGCAGCGTCTGGAGTCAGTAGTCGCTGACAGCGAACAACCTTGTCTTAAAGAAGAAGTTGCCATTATGGCAGCAGAGTTAGCTGGTTTGGGTGAAATGTTGCAATTGGAGGCTTTTAGCAGCTTTTGCCAATCAGTTCAACATCAGTTAGAAGTTGCTCCACCCTCTCAAATTGAAGAAATCGCTCGTGCAGCCCTTGCTGGATGGCGGCGCTCCCAAGCTTTGGTATTAACTTCTCAAGTAGAAAGTCTACCTACACAATTGGAGTTGGGTGAAGCGCACTCACCACAAGCTAGTGCACCAGTGGAATTAGAATCAGATTTTTCACAATCAATAGAAGTAGAAGAAGCAGAAGATACAACAGAAGAAAATTGGCTTGTTGACGATATAATTACCGCAGATTTTGAAGCTTTGGAAGCAGCTTTTGCTCAAGAAAGTGCCGCTTCCGAGTTTGATGAAGTCGAGGTACATACACCCGCAAGCGCCCAAGAAATTCCAGCGGTAACTCAAGCATTTGTTGAACGCAAACCCGAACCTGTACCTGCTCGAAGCGGCGAATCCGTAGAAAATACAGTCCGGGTTCCTACCAAACAACTAGAAGAAATCAACGATTTATTTGGCGAACTGATTATTCAACGTAACGGACTAAATTTACAAATGGAAAGATTGCGTAAATTAGTTCGCAATCTCAGCCAAAGGGTGCAAGTTCTCGATCGCGAAAATCAACATCTGCGTACTGCATACGATAAAATGGCTACGCAGGTTTCAGTAAAATCTACATTTCCATCCCTAGCTCTGATTCCGGGAGATGCTGGGAATATAGAATCACACGAGAGTTATGACTCTGATAGCATCAATAATGGATTTGATGCTTTAGAAATGGATCGCTACAACGAGTTGAACTTGCTTTCCCAGGAAGTGATGGAAACCATCGTCATGGTGCAAGAGGTGACAACAGATGTTCAAATTAGCCTTGACGATACAGATAATATTTCACGGAAATTAAATAAAACTTCAAAACAATTACAGCGTAAACTAACTCAAGTACGGATGCGTCCGTTATCAGATTTAACCGATCGTTTTCCTAGGGCTTTGCGCGATTTGTGCGTAGAATACGGCAAAAATGTTCAGTTAAAACTTGAAGGGGCTAATATTCTGATTGAAAGAAGCATTTTAGAAGCTTTAAACGATCCTTTAATGCATCTGTTGAGAAATGCCTTTGACCACGGTATTGAAGATCCCCCTACAAGAATACAACAAGGTAAGCCAGAACAAGGTTTAATTGAAATCACGGCTACTAACCGTTCTAATCGTACCATTATTACCATGCGCGATGATGGTAAAGGTATTTCTTTAGATAAAATTCGCGATCGTGCTATCGGAATGGGGTTGGATGCATCTTTAATTAATCAAGCTACCGACGAAGAAATATTATCGCTGATTTTTGAGCCTGGATTTACCACCTCAGACCAAGTTACAGCATTATCAGGCCGCGGTGTAGGTATGGATGTGGTTCGTAATAATCTCAAACAGGTACGGGGAGATATTAAAGTCGATACAGTACCAGGAGTTGGAACCACCTTTACGCTGTCAATGCCTTTTACGCTCTCGGTTTCCCGAGTTCTTTTGGTAGAAAGCAGTCGAATGTTATTAGCTTTCCCCACAGATGTGGTAGAAGAGATATTCTTACTTGACGATCAACAAGTCTTACGAGTCGGTGGTGGGGAAGTTTTAAGTTGGCAAGGAAATACTTTACCTTTGATTGGGCTTGCTGATTATTTACAGTTTAACTGTCCTCGTTACGACAACCCCGACTTAGAAACTCCTCCAGCAATTAATGCTGTGAGTGTGTTAATTGTGAAGAATAACAATCAGTTGGTAGCAATACAAATCGATCGTTGTTGGGGAGAAATGGAAGTTGCCATTCGTCGGGTTGAAGGAGATATACCTTTACCTGCTGGCTTTAGTAACTGTACGATTCTCGGTGATGGAAGGGTAGTTGCTTTGGTAAATGTTGGGGAATTACTTTACACGATAGCGGCCAAGGAACGCAATCCTAAAAACAATCAATTACCATCAACAAGGTTAAAAACTGCTTTCCTAAATCAAACTGAGGAACAAGCAGTAGAACATGTAAGTAAGGGCAAAGGTACGATTTTGATCGTAGATGATTCAATCAATGTCCGACGCTTTTTAGCATTAACCTTAGAAAAAGGTGGGTATCAAGTAGAACAAGCAAAAGATGGTCAAGATGCTTTAGAAAAACTCCAAACTGGTTTGAGCGTACAAGCTGTAATTTGTGATATAGAAATGCCTCGTGTGGATGGTTACGGCTTTTTAGGTCGAGTCAAATCAAACACCGATTTTAAAAACATACCTGTTGCAATGTTGACTTCTCGTAGTAGTGATAAACACCGACAATTAGCAATGCAATTAGGTGCCCGGGCTTACTTCTCTAAGCCTTACAACGAACAAGAATTACTGCGAACTTTGGACGATATTATTTTTCCTGTAGCCCGAGTCAGTAAAGGTTAATGATGGGATTGCGATGAGTTATGAGTTGTTCTAAGCCTTAGGGCTAAGCATGAGAGCTTTTTCCTAATCCATCTGTTAATTTACAACTCATAGCTCAATTTTTTTAGTTCTAAATACAGAAGTTTATTTGTATAACTTATTAATAATTTTTAAGAATAAAGAAACCCGGTATTTTTAACATACCGGGTTTCTCAAGCTTTTTATTTCTTCCTAACTAATACAGGGAGTAGGGCATAGGGATAGGAAAACAACTCAGTATTGTAGGTGGTGTGGATGTTCTTCCCGCATTATTGCCATGCCATTGTGTTATTTTAAAAATTTATCTTTAAAAAATTGACTTTAATAAATAATATCTATAAAACCAACTTACAGTTATTAGCTTGATAGTTCAACCATGGTTATTATTCACAGAATAATCTTATTTGTAATCAATATTTAATTAAATTATTTTTAGTATTCATTAAATTGTTCGGGTGATTTAATATACATAGATTTTATCTAAAATATTGTAAATTGATGATGAAAACAAAGGTGATTTTAAATTACACCCTAAATAAGGTACCTTTTATATTAAAAAAGATTTTTTATCGACTACATATATAGCATTGAAATATGCATTTTAGTAATCCAAAATACATATAGTTTAATTACTTTCATTGCTTCCACAATACAAGCCGATGAAAAAATGAATCTCAGTGTTGCTGATTTTCCATAGATATCTAGCATCAATGATTAGTAAATATTAAGTATAGAAATCATTTAGATACAAATATAAAGCCGGTTTAATTTTATTGTAACTGAACTACTAATAATAATTTATTACATACAAATCACAAAATAATTTCAGATACTTACTCGAAAAAATCCTCAGCCAAAGCAATGAATTATAGTTCTAAAGTATCTCCGCAAAATAAACCAGTTAAAACAGCTGCCTCTAAGACACGAAATCCTTGGCTAAAAAAGTTTTATAATCTACCAATTAGCCGCAAACAACTAATTGCTTTAATATTCTGTCAATTGGTATCAATTTTGGGAATAGGTATCGGAGGTACCTTACTTATTACCCAAGGTTTACGGAATCAGTTGCTCGAACAAGCCAAATCAGAAATTGCGGTATCGGATATTAATTACAATATCAAAATTAATCAAATGGCCTTAGGTTTTCGGGGACAATCGGATAATGCTGCGATTATTACAGCAGTGATTCTGAATAATTCCAACCGTCCATTAAATCGGACTTTGAGAGCTTCTGTTAAGCGAATTTTGCAAAACGAAATCAAAGCTAGAAATATTGAATATGCGACTTTGGTAGATAAAGATAGAAAAATTATTGTAAATGCGAATGCCAATCGCACGGGTGAGACTTTTAACCCGAATAACTTGGTTAATCAAGTTTTGAACGATGCTCAACAAATTAAAGCTAGTGCCATTGTTAAGGCAACAGAATTAACTCAAGAATTACAACGGTTACCCCGGGGTGTTAAAGATCGAGATGCTTTAATTCGTTACACTGTCACACCCGTAAGAAATCCTGAAACTCAAGAAGTTATTGGTGCTTTAGTTTCCGGGGATATTGTCAACGGTAAAGATAGAATTGTTAAGAGAACTTTGTCAGCTTTTGATGGTGGTTACAGCGCGATTTATTTAAGCCAACCAACGGGAGGATTTGAGTTAGTAACATCTTTGAAGAATAATTCACAAGGAAATATAAATCAAGCTAGACGTGATATACCTTTGCCTTGGGGAGGTAAATCTTTATTGGAAGCAGCAGCAAAAGCTCGAAATAGAGTGGTTACCGGACGTATAAGTATAGAAGGGATAAATTATACAATCGCTGCCAAAGCTGTTCCCAATCAAATTATTGAACAACCAGACGGACAAAAAGTTTTCTACTCAGACAAACCCCCTGCAATTTTGGTGCGAGGAACTCCCGAAACAGCACTTAATGTTTTGCTGACAAAAAGTTTGCGAGAGCAATCTATAACTGTCTTTCTAGCTTTATCATTCATTGGTTTTTGGGCAATAATTTTGCGTAGAGCAATGATTATTCCCATCGAAAACCTGCAAGAAACTGCACAGAAATTTGCTTCGGGCGATCGCACATCCCGTGCATCGGTTTTTGCTACTGATGAAATCGGCGATTTAGCTGTTAGTTTTAATACGATGGCGGAGAAAATTGTCGAACAAGTGCGCCGTCAGGAAGCCGAAGCAAAAGTAGCATTGCAACTAACCCAAATTACCAATCGCATCCGAGAAACTCTCAACACGGAAACAATTCTCAAAATATTAGTAACAAGTACGCGAGAAACTTTACAAGTAAATCGAGTAGTTTTCTATCACTTAAACGAATCCCAAGGTGAGATAATAGCTGAATCTCTAGATTACTCTTTAAATGCTGTTATCGGCACACAAATTCAGAACCCTTATCAAGTTACAGAATACCCTGAAGAATACGAATTTGGCAGCATTAAAGTAATCCAAGATATTCAAGATTTACGTTTAAGTCAATCTTACCTCGAACAACTCCAGGATTTGGATGTTAAGGCGTTTTTGCTAGCACCAATTTTTGTTAATAATAAATTGTACGGTTTACTTGTAGCTCATGAGTGTGAGGGTACGCGCTTTTGGAAAGAAATAGAAATCAACTTGTTTAGACAAATAGGGATTCAAGCTGGTTACGCTATAGAGCAAGCTTTACTTGTACAACAGATAGAATTAGGACGTAAAATAGCCGAAACCACTTCCGAAGAATCTCAACAGCAGAAAGAAAAACTACAAATGCAGCTTTTGGAGTTGCTCGAGAATATTGAAGGTGCAGCTAATGGTGATTTAACAGTACGTGCTGATGTAATTGAAGGCGAAATTGGTACCGTTGCGGACTTTTTTAACTCCATCATTGAAAGTTTGCGAGAAATTGTTACCAAAGTCAAAACATCTGCTTCTCAAGTAAATGACTCTCTAGGTTTTAATGAGAGCGCCATCGGTAAATTAGCTGAAGATGCAAAAATCCAAGCAGCGGAGATCGGCCGTACTGTATTATCAGTTAATAAAATGAATGATTCGATGAAAGCAGTAGCACGAAACGCTTATGAAACTGCTGTAGTCGCTAATTCAGCGGCTATCACCGCTACAGAGAGTAGTGTTGCAATGGATTTAACGGTAGAAAATATTGCTCATTTGCGAGAAACCGTTGGTGAAACTGCGAAAAAAGTAAAACGTTTAGGTGAATCTACACAAGAAATTAGTAGAGTAGTAGCATTAATTAACCAAATCTCTATGCAAACTAACTTGCTCGCAATCAACGCCGGAATCGAAGCAGCGCGTGCTGGTGAAGAAGGGCAAGGTTTTGCTGTAGTTGCTGAAGAAGTAGGTGAGCTTGCTGCAAGAAGCGCTTCTGCAACGAAAGAAATTGAGCAAATTGTCGAAAATATCCAGCGAGAAACCGGCGAGTTAGTAGATTCAATGGAAGTTGGAGTCACTCAGGTAGTAGAAGGAACTCGCGTAGTTGAAGATGCTAAATATTCCTTAAATGAAATTTTACAGGTTTCACGCCAAATCGACTCTTTAGTTAAATCGATTTCCGAAGCTACGGCTTCTCAAGTAAAAACATCTCAAGAAGTTAGTCACTTAATGAGAGATATCGCCGATATTTCGCAACGCACTACAACTTCTTCTGAAGAAGTATCTCTGTCACTACAACAAACTGTAGAAATTTCCCAACGTCTACAGGAAAGTGTTGATACTTTTAAGATTGGTGAGGAAAGTTAGGAGTTAGGAGTTAGGAGTTAGGAGTTTAGAAGATTCATTTATAAATACTATAGTTTTTTCTTCCATGTATCTGTAGAGATGAGCTAATAATCTCTACATTTTTTTATTGTGTATTATCAGTTATATGATATGTCTTCTTCAAAAAATGCAAGTCTTTTGTGATAATTTTAGTTATTTCTGCTACAGAATGTAACTTGGCATTTATGTCTCAATATCAACTGTCAGCTTGTTGCACAGTTTTTTATCTTTCGTCTCAAACAACCCTAAAATCAAGATGATAAATGAATAGAAGACGTTTTTTTGTCTTAATGACTTCCATAGCTATATCATTCTTAATAGTGGTTGGTTGCAATCAACTCGCATCAAATAACCCTGCTAATCGAGCTGCACAGTCGCAAAATAGGCAGTCAAAATCAGTAGAGTTAACAGTATCATCTGCAGCAAGTATGCAAGATGCAATGAAAGAAGTAGCTGATTTTTACCAAAAAAAGCATCCAAACACGAAAATTATTTATAACTTTGCTAGTAGCGGTACTTTAACCCAACAAATTAAACAAGGGGCACCAGTCGATATTTTTATATCAGCAAACGAAAAATTTATGAATGAGTTGGATAAAAAAAACCTTTTACTTCCAAAAAGTCGTAAAGATCTTTTAAAAAATGATATTGTCTTGATTATTCCCAAAAAAGGGAGTGTTGCTAATATCTCGAATTTTCAAAAATTGACAAGTACTAACATCAAAAGATTTTCTATCGGAGAGCCAGAGAGCGTACCTGCTGGAGGATATGCTAGACAAGTTTTGACTTCTCTGAAAATTTACTCGCGACTCAAAACAAAGACTGTTTTTGCTAAAGATGTTCGCCAAGTCTTAACTTACGTCGAATTAGGAAATGTTGATGCAGGCATTGTTTATGCGACAGATGCTAAAATCTCGAATCAAGTGAAGGTTGTAGCTTCTGCACCAGAAAATACTCATAAACCAATTGTCTACCCAGTGGCAGCGATTCAACGTACTCAAAATCCAGAAACAGCAAAAGAATTTATTCAGTTTTTAGATAGCGATAGCGCGAAAGATACGTTTACAAAATATGGTTTTCAAATCGCTAGTTAATTAATTCAAATATATAAAACTGCTTCTAATCGATCGATTTGCCCAAATTAATCATCAGTCTCTGGGTATGGAATTTGACTTATCTCCCTTGTGGATTTCTCTGAAAACTGCGTTTGTCGCTACAGTAATCGCCTTTTTTGCGGGAATTACCGCAGCGGGTTGGATGAAGCAATATAAAGGCAAAGCTAAAGGAATTATTGATGGTATCTTAACTCTTCCTTTGGTTCTACCACCTACAGTAGTCGGCTTTTTGCTGCTAGTGCTGTTTGGGATTAACAGCCCCTTGGGACAATTTTTGATGCAACTAGAAATTACTGTTATTTTCTCTTGGCAAGGGACTGTTATTGCATCAACAGTAGTTGCCTTCCCTTTAATGTATAAAGCCGTTACTAGCTCTTTTGAACACATAGATCGGGATCTAATCAATTGCGCTCGTACTCTGGGAAGTTCTGAAGGTCAAATTTTCTGGTTAATTATTTTACCATTAGCTTTGCCGGGAATTGTCGCAGGGACAATTTTGGCTTTTGCTAGAGCCTTGGGAGAATTTGGTGCCACCCTAATGCTGGCTGGTAGTATACCCGGAAAAACTCAAACAATGCCCATCGCAATTTTTTTCGCTGCTGAAGCTGGCGATATGCGTAAAGCTTTAATTTGGGTGTTAATAATGGTGGCGATTTCTTTAGCTGTAATTACTATTATTCATAACTGGAATGAATCGCAAGGTATTTCTAAAAATAGAGATGGAAAACGTGCAATTTTAATTAGAAATTTGATCAATTTCGTTATTTTTGGTCAATTTAAGGATATCAAATTTTCTGATAATCAAACTTCCTCTCGATCAATTTATCCGGGGATTATAAATCGCCGTAGCAGTGGGTTACAAATTGACGGAGTTAATTCAGGTAGAATGTTTGCTTTTAGTCGCATACAACAAGCATCTTCCCAGGAATTATTATATTCGCCGTCTACTTTTCCAACTTCTTCTAATAAGGATAGAAAAGAACTTATAGTTAATATCGAAAAGAATTTAAAGAGCTTTCAATTACGAGTTGACTTTACCGTAGATGGAAAGACTTTAGGGTTATTAGGTGCTTCTGGCTCGGGAAAAAGTATGACTTTACGTTGCATTGCCGGATTGGAAAAACCGACTCGCGGATGTATCGTTTTGAATGGGCGAGTTCTATTTGATGCCAAACGCAAAATTAATCTTCCCAGCCGCAAGCGTCGCATTG
>ERZ1740059.87-NODE-87-length-47534-cov-6.183892_pt1 | contig 47534 bp, 37 predicted proteins | sample MGYA00581744_ERZ1740059 | MGnify/ENA primary metagenome ERZ1740059 (study PRJEB43018, sample SAMN04849738) | marine metagenome | isolation source: floating plastic debris | place: Pacific Ocean | collected 2008-08-28 | study: EMG produced TPA metagenomics assembly... | reverse complement strand
GATCCTGCGCTTACCGAGGATGAACTTCGCGGTTACTGCCAGGAAAACCTAACGAGATATAAGAATCCTAAATTTATTGAATTTAGAGAAGAGCTGCCAAAATCTAATGTTGGTAAGATTATAAGGCGTGAGCTGAGGGATGAGTAGACAAGTAAAGCCTCGACTTGACCTAAATGCAAATATGAGGTTCATTATTTTTTGAGCATGATTTTCACATTTGGCACGTGTGATAAACTTGAGCATCGCAGGTCATTTCATTTTTTATTGCCAAGAGAATTTAGCTACTTTAAAAGACTATTGAATTAAATCCTACCGTTATGATCGGTTTCTTTGAACATCAATATCTTTCATTTAAAAAGAATCACGTTCGAAATCTTATTGCTTTGGCCAAGGCGGATGGTCATCTGCACAGTACAGAAGAGGAAATGCTCTATAAAATTGGGGCAAAATATGGCTTGAAAGACAGACAAATAGCAACTCTTATTCAAAGTGAAAAAGAGGTAAAGTTAAAAGTGCCAGAAGGTCATGATCAAAAAATGAATCAGCTGTATGACCTGGTAATCATGGTATATGCAGATGGTGTGGTTGAGGAGAGTGAAATTGCTTTTTGTGAGGAACTGATGGAACAGTTCGGATTTAAAAAGGAAATTGTACTTTGGTTAATCGAAAATTTTGAAAAAGGTAATCCTCCTACGCCAGAGGCGTGGAACAGCCTCAAAACCGAAGCAGCTAATAAGTTCGTAACTTAATTTCTAAAGAATCTGTATTCCAAAAAACTTGAACAAGACAGTAAAGATAAATACTGATGTGAGTACTATTGGTGCAAAATAGCCAATAGCAAAGTTCAAGTATTTTTGGACAAAAGACCCTTTATATCCTGGCGCTCCTATGGATAGTTCTTCATCCAGGTTATGCTTTTTCCAAACATGCGCTGCAAAGAAGGAAATTAGGCAACCCCCAAGTGGTAAAATACTATCATTAGCAAGCGCTGCAACAAAGGAAAGGAAATCTGTATCTTGACCACCCTCTTTGTACGTTATAAAATTTGTACTAAAAAAATCGGAATACCCGTTTCCAATCAGTGATGGAATTCCGATTACGAAGATTAACGCGGCGACTAACCATACCGCTCTTGCTCTTCTGATTTTCATTTCATCAACGACATAAGCTACGGGGACTTCTAGCAATGAAACCGTTGACGTAAGTGCCGCAAAGCACAGGAGGACAAAAAATATGGTACCTGAGGCAATTCCCAATCCACCACCAATGGTTCCAAAGATTTGAGGCAGTGTGACGAATATAAGGCCAGGTCCTCGCCCTGCTCCTTCCATGGTTCCTGCACTCATATAACCTATAAGCGGGAATATCATGAGACCTGCCAATAGCGCTATGCCCACGTCGGCAAGTGTAATAAATGCAGCCGAACTTATAATATTATCGGATTTGCCAACATAACTTCCATAGGTAATTAGGGCTCCCATACCTAATGAGAGGGAAAAGAATGCCTGACCCATTGCATTGTATATGACTGATCCGGACAGCTTACTAAAATCAGGTATCAGATAGAATTTTAAGCCATCCATTGAATGAGGCAGTGTAAGTGAATATATAACCAAAATCAACATCATGCCGATCAGGGTGGGCATTAATAATTTGGCTGCTCTTTCAATTCCACCGGATATGCCTTTTGAAACGACATAGGCGGTAACCGTCATAAAAATAATGCCGTAAGCGCCAACCTTAAATACTTGAGTTATGTATTCACCAAACTTTTCTGCAATACCAAAATTGCCGCTTACCATTTCAAAAATGTACCCAAATGCCCAACCGGCGATCACATTATAGAAGGAAAGAATAAGTACACCACTAAATATTCCTAGCCTACCAACGATGTTCCAATTTTTGTATCCAAGGCTGTTAAAAGCCCCAACTGGATTCTTTTGTGTTTTTCTACCTATGGCAATCTCAGTAACCATAACTGGGAAGCACAGGATAAAGCAAAATAATAGGTATATGACGACAAAGGCCGCTCCTCCACCTTGGCCTACCTCATAGGGGAATCCCCAGATGTTACCAAGGCCAACAGCCGAACCGGCCGCAGCCATAATAAAACCGAACTTACTTGAAAAACCTCCTCTGTTTGCCATTATATAAATTTAAACCGCTGAAATTATGGAAATTTAAATTCATTCAAAAGTTAAACCCGTACAAAGGTCATAAATGATATTTTGCAGGTTAACCTATTCAATTAGCTATGGTCGTTAGCGGCATTGAACTTCTCGAAAAGTTTACCCACAGTTAAACCTTGTACTAAAATGGAAAATAATACAGTACAGTAGGTCATCGTAATGATAACATCTACTATTCGTGTATTGAATGTAGTAGTTTCGTATAATGAAAGGGCTAGCGCTACGCTAATTCCACCTCGCAGTCCGCTCCAGGTTAAAATACGGATCGTATAAGGTGGAAACTTTCTTTTTAGTCGCATAACAGATATTGGAAGGCCTACACCTAGAAAACGTGATAGTAGCACAGATAATATAGCGAACGCTGCTCCGTAGAAATAGTCTACTTCATAATGAATAACTATCACTTGAAGCCCTATCAGAATGAATAGAATGGCGTTCATTGCTTCATCCATTAAGTGCCAGAATTTATATACATAATCGCCGGCGACATTTTCCAACTCTTTATTACGTCCTTTTCGGCCAACAAATAGACCCATGACAACCATTGCCAATGGCCCGGATACATGCAGCATTTCTGCAATACTTGCGCCGCCAAGTACCATGCTTAACGTTACCAATACCTCTATTTCAGTATGTTCATTGTCAATGATTTTTAAAAGGTATAAACCGAAAGAACCTATGGCGGCGCCCAGAGCCATGCCCCCGATGACTTCTACGCCGAAAAGCTGTAATGCATGTAGGGGTTCAAAATTTTCTACACCATTCATTGCTATTGAAAGAATTGTTAAAAAAACAACAACGCCAACACCGTCATTGAAAAGTGATTCTCCCGCAATTTGTGACTCAAGGTTTTTAGAGACTGATGTCTTCTTCATCATTGCCAGCACCGATATTGGGTCAGTAGGGGAAATCAAAGCCCCAAAGATCAAGCAATAAATATAATCTAAAGGAAGGCCAACCAGTGGCAGAAGATAATAAATAGCAGTGGCGGTGAAAAATGTGGAAATCACAACGCCGATGGTTGCTAAAGCAAAAATTGGCCACTTCTCTTCGCCAAGCTTTCTCAAATCGAGTTCCAGTGCACCTGCAAAGAGGAGAAAACTAAGCATTACCTGAAATAGTACATCCGAAAAATCATATTCTGTCATTAAGTTGGTAGCAAGTTCGTTGAGAGTTCTGAATACCCACTCTCCAAGAATAATGAATACCGATAGTCCTAGAGCTAAAAGCATCAGGCCTATAGTTGAGGGTAGCTTAAGCCATTTTACATTGATAAGAGTAAAAACTGCCGCCATTATTACCAGTAGTGTAATGAAGTCTAATACTTCCATAAGTCAGAAAAACAATATCAACAAAAGATTAAGATAACAAAACCATTTAAACATTAAAAAAAGACTGACCACAATTGAACCAACTTAAAACCCAGATGATTGGTATGTTTTGATTTTCAGATTAGTTTTATAAAAATATCACTCTCTAATGGATAATCTCCAAAATTTTTCAACTAAAGAAAAGGCGCTTGAAATTAATCTTCGGCAGGATATCTATGGGTCATTTGCAGAAATAGGAGCAGGTCAGGAAGTAGCCGCTAATTTTTTTAAGGCTGGTGGAGCCTCCGGTACGGTCGCAAAAACAATGTCAGCTTATGATATGAGCTTTAGCGATGCTATTTATGGCACTTCCGAGCGTTATGTGTGTGAAGCCAGACTGATAAAAATGTTGGAAAAGGAGTATCGCCTGTTATCGGAGAGACTTCCGCATAGAGCTAAAGAAACAAGGTTCTTTGCTTTTGCCAATACGGTAGAAGCGTTGAACTATAACAAAACCAATCAGGCACATGGGTGGATAGGAGTAAGGTTTCAGATGAGGCCTGAAGGTCCCTTGAATGAATGTGTCATCCATATTAAGATGCATGACAATGATGCTATACTGCAGCAATATGCCGTTGGCGTAGTTGGCGTTAATCTGATTTATGCTTGTTTATTTCATAAAGAAGTAGGTGATGGTTTTCTCAATTCATTGATAGATGAGTTAGCGAAAGGCAGGATTGAGATCGATATGTTCAGGATAGCTGGACCTGACTTTAAAACCGTAGATAATCGTATTATGAGCTTAAAGCTTGTAAAGAATGGTATGACCCGAGTTGCCATATTCGGAGCTGACGGTAGCGTTCAGCAGCCTTCTGAATTTCTTTATAAAAAAAATGTGCTAATGTTAAGGGGGCGCTTCAGACCGGTAACACATGTGAATGTGGATATGCTTATTTCTGCGCGGAGGCAGTTTAAGAAAGATCCGGATGTAGATAAAGAAAAGATTGTGGTCCTTACTGAATTAACACTTGCAGACTTGAGCACGGATGGTCATATCGATGAAGAGGATTTCCTAAATAGAGTTGACATTATCTGCTCATTAGGACAGAATGTTATGATCTCAAATTATATACGTTATTATCGCCTCGTTAATTACATTTCAGCAATCACACGAGGTAAGAAGATAGGCATTATACTAGGGGTTTATAACCTTCAGAAGGTTTTTGATGAGACGTACTATCAAGATTTAAAGGGGGGAGTTCTAGAGGCATTCGGAACATTATTTGGGAATAATGTTACGCTTTATGTGTACCCTTCTTACCGGCAGGATTCCGACAATCTGTATACTTTGGAGAACTTTCAACTTCCTGAAAACCTACAAGGATTACTGGACTATTTGCGGTTCAATCATAAGCTCGTTGACATTGAAGGGCCAACACTGGATCACCTGCATATTATCTCTGATAACGTTCTGGCTATGATAAAGTCGGGTGAGGAGGGGTGGGAGAGTATGGTGCCTAGAAAAGTATCTGTCGCTATAAAAGAGAAAAGCCTATTTGGTTACAAACTATAAAAAAGGTGATCCTTTAGAAATCACCTTTTTTTGTTCCTTACGACACTCTTAATTTATTGAGATAGAACGGTTGTAAAATCAGTTACATCATATGCAGGTAACTCTGCTCCAAATTCTGACTCAATGACATCCATAATTTGATTAGCCACAATTGCGTGCCCTGCGGGATTCGGATGGATCCCATCTGTAGAAAAAATTCCGTTAGGCGAAAAATCAGGAGCATACATAAAGCCGTCAGCCTCAATACCACCATTGACAGCTATTGAGGTAAATAGTGCATTGGCATCAAATAAGACTAGGCCCGGATAGGTATCCGCTACACTGGCAATTTTTGAATTAAAAGCGGTTATCCTAGACAGTAGCAATCCTATTTCATCGGTAGTTAGAGTAAACTGGTCTCCCAAAGGTACGCCCACTCCAATAACTGAGGCAGGGTTATCAGGATCTGCCAGTGTTCCTAGAAGGCTTCCCGCTGAAAGAGTCACTATTTCGGCAGGTAAGCCAAAAGTGGCTAATCCAGGATCTTGTACAACAGATTTTGTTTGCCTTGCCAGGACAAGTGGTTCTAAGGAAGCACGTTGTTCTGCGGTTATACCTCCCATTTCTACAGGGACGGTAGTGAGGAAATCAAATGCAGTCGTAAGGTCTGTAAGTTGGTCATCGACTATTACGATAGGATTATCACCAGCAGTAAAACTGATTTTACGCTTATCAGCTTCATCCTGAGTGATCGCCAACGGGCCAAAGGTTGCTGCATCGGTTAATGCATCCAAAATTGCATTATAGCCAGCGTATCCTGCATTACTTACTTCAGCGGTTGTCGCATCCAGTGGAATAGCGTTCCAAGTGACCGCCTGGAAGAAAGGTATTAAAGTGATATTGGGAATATTTAGAATAACACCTTTCAGGTCTGGATTTGTACCGAAAAGAGCTGCCATGGATCCATCTATAGTCGCATCAAAACTTGCTGTACTAACTAAGGCGTTAGGAGTCGCGTCTTGAGTCGGATCCGGCATACCCATAGCGTCGATCCCGATTGGACCACTACCGCCACTTGAAGCCCACAACAGAACATCATTATTTCCAAGCCAGAAGGTCATAAAAGTTGGCGCCTTTGCCAAACCCTGTCCTAACACTGATTGAGTTGTAGGATCTGTTGTAAACCTTGCATAAAATGGGTTTAGCGTTCCATAACCTTCCACTGTGAGCTCTATCATTCTCATTCCAGGAATAGCCAAATTACTGATACTGCTCGGATCATCAACAAAATTTAAGGGGTCTGCCGATGTTGTGGCTACTGGCCCTGGGATAGAAAGGTCCAAAAAGAATCTACCAAAAACTGCAGCTTCGGGGTCGAAAGCATTGGTGATGTCGTTAAGTGATGTATTGAAACCATTGGCGCTGTTTATATCAGGCTGATCAAAGGTACCGCCCCCGGCAAGCGCGAATCTTGCTGCCATTAGATTAGGAAACGAACTCTCCTGGCCTCTGGTGTATAACGCTGCGTCCATTAAACCGGCTGCTATAGAATTACCGAAGGAAACATAAGTTGTAAAATCAGCGGAACCGGCGGTTCCTGTTAAGGGGTCTGGATCCGAAGTTGCGGGTGTTTCAGCTTTTACATCATCAATAAGATCATCCTCTGAATCGCAGGCAAATGTTATAACTACGAACAGTAAGAAGAAATATAAAATATTTTTATATATAGTCATATTTTCAGCTTTTAATTGAAGAATTCGTCAAAAGTAATGGAGACGTAGTATAAAGCGCCAATCCTAGGGTTTGCAAAAGAAGTGGTATATCGCTCATTTAAAATATTTGATCCACCAATTTTAACAATGGACTTAAGATTAGGTACTTTATAGCTTACCTGGGCGTCTAACGTCCCAAATGATGGTATTACGCCACGACCAATTGCAGATTCCCAAATGAATGCGTCTTGCCATCTGTAAACGATATTAAAACCAAGTTTATCCGTTACTTTACGGTTTGCAAATTTGATATTAAAACGAGTTTCAGGCGTATTAAATTGAGGTATGAAACCTTGTGCCTCCAGATCGTCTAAGTCAATTAACTCGTTGTAAGCAAAATTACCCCCAATACTATAACCCTTGGGAAGAGCATACTCAACGCCTATAGCAAAACCCTGTGCATCTACTGTTTCGTTAGTATTGACATCGAAACCATAGCGTTGAACTAGTGTAGTCTCAGCTACAATTCCTTCAGGATCAGCGGGCCCGTCATAGAGTGGAGTTTGCCCCGTACCTACATTATTAACAGCAGTCTGAGTAAGGTCAACTTCTGTTATGAAGTCATTATATCTGCTGAAATAGTAGTAAGCATCGATCAATAGTTTATTATCAATCAGTCCCTTGTACCCAAACTCATAAGTATTAACCTTTTCGGTTTCGAAATCAAAATCTGTCCATACGACCAAATCATCAACATTACCTGAAGCCCTGGCAGCCTCAACACTTGCAGTAGTGTACACTGTATTAGTCCTGAAATTAAACTGGTCAACTAAGTCTTCATTGCTACCTACCAGTCTCCGGGTTGAGACGTCAAGGTTTATAAACTGATCTTGCGTTGTAGGTATCCTAAATCCTCGTTGAAATGATGCCCTGAAATTATGATTTCCCGCAGCAGTGTAAACTCCGGAAACTCGAGGAGAAAACTGACCGTTGAAATTCTCATTTTTATCATATCGGATAGATCCTGTTAAATCTAACTTATCATCAAAGAAACGCTTTGTCACTTGCGCATAGCTTCCCCATTCTGAATAGGAGAACTCATCACCGGAATCTATATTTTCAAGGGCAAATAGTGTTCCGTCTGATTGCAAATTATATTGACGGAAATTAGCTCCCACAACAATTTCAGCCCAATCAATTTGATTTGAGAAATTATACATTCCCTCAACATGGTTCAAAAAAGTTTCGTCTAAAAACTGCGCACCACCTTGAGATATTGGCGTATTGCGTAAATCGTTGAAAAGTTGGTTGTGTTCATCAGTCCCTATCTCCAGTCTTGCAGCTTCAGAAGCCGCAAATGCGGCGGCGTGTGACTGGTCAATATCAGCTCCTAGAAGTCTTGCCCCAGCAAATGTCTCGATATAAGCAGGGATGGAAGATTCAGCATTTATTAATGTTGCTAGGGTATTTGCAGCATAACTATCTCCGGAATCCTCACGGGTAGTATAGCCACGTAGATAGAAGTTACTGCCACGAAGTTCTGCTTTTGCAGTCCAAATTGAGAAGTCATCCAAAACAAATCGATCATTCGCGGTATATACAGTACTCCCAAATCCGACGTTATATTGAAAAAGAGCTTCGATATCATCACTCAGTCTATAATGTAGGGCGCCACCTAGTTTTAAACTTTCTGTTTCATTGTCCACAAATTCACGTTCAGTAAAACCCCGCACACTAAAATCACCTCTAGAATCCAATGGCAACAGCGCCTCAGCGCCGGTGCCTTGGCCTAACTCTCCTACATTTAATATATCGTCACCGTATACACTGACACCATTATATGTTCTAAATCCAGTTCGATAATTAGGGTCGGTAGGATCAAAATCTGCACTTCGTTCAACAATATCCGTACCTTGATCTCGGTAATCTACAGAACGCCAATCCTGTGCATTGAGCCAACTTGCGGTTATTTTAAAAGCAAATTTATTATTAAATGCCTTAGCATAACGAAGTTGGTAATTATTATAAATGGACATATCATCGTCTTCCTCGTCTACATGGTTAACGCCGACTTGTGCGGAAACCGTTAATCCCTGATAATCAAAAGGACTCTTACTCTTCATAAGTATAATTCCCTGAATAGCATTAGGGCCATATAAAGCGGAGGCTGCGCCTGGTAAAATTTCTACGCTTTCCAAATCAACATCACTAATACCTACGATGTTACCTACCGGGAAATTTAAACCGGGCGCTTGATTATCAATACCGTCTATCTGTTGTACTGTTCTTGTGTTGCCGTTGGCGCCAAACCCCCTCGGGTTAATAGAAGTAAATGTTAAACTTTGCGTACTTACATCTATTCCCTTCAAAGTACGAATGTTGTCATAGAAGCTCGGAGCCGCAGATTCACGAATGGCTCTTATATCCATTTTTTCAACAGACACAGGAGACTCCAGAATACTCTCTTCCACTCTGGACGCTGAAACAACAATTTCCTGCCCCAAAAGAGACTGCTCCGCCATTCCAATTTGGAGGTCTGCGGTGGTTGCATTCGTGATCTCGATTTCCTGGGTTTCAAATCCAATGAAAGAAAATACGAGGGTCAGAGGAGGAGCCTGATCAACGGTCAATGAAAAATTTCCATCGGGATCAGAAATGGTTCCCACTACTTTTCCTTTAACCACAATATTTACACCGGCTAACGGGTCATTGTAAGATTCGTCTATAACATTCCCGGAAATAGTAGTGCTCTGGGCTAAACTGAAGCCGAATGAGCAGCACAATCCAAAAAATGCCAGAACGACTTTAGTAAAGATCTTCTTCATAAATGTGCTTTTAGTTTTAATGAAATTAGATTTGTTCAATGTACAAACGCATTTTGCAAGCAAAATTTCCACAATCTACATGATTTTTCTCTGATATAGTAGGCATGCATACGTTTTTCTATAAAGATTTTCGAAAACGGTTGCATAGAGCTTATAATTGGTTTTTAGCCTTATTGTGCTTCTTTCTTGAGGTGTTCTACCATCTTTTCACATAGATTGTTTATTTCGGTAGACATAAATTCATCTCCCGTACTGTTTAAAAGGCTCTGAGCCATACCACCTAAACAGTCCACGTAGAATCGTTTCATTTCGTCTACTGACATATCTTTTGTCCATAAGTCAATTCTCATCGTATTTTTTTGACTATCGTCCCAAAGTGAAACGCTAATCGACTTGGTCTCGGATGGACCATCATCAGGTTTTTCGGTGGCGTTCCACGTAATGGTTTCGGGGATGTTGTCATCATCTAGCGCTATTGTGAAGTTGATCTCTGAATTTCTCATTTCTGTAATTTAATTTTTATTTCTGAGGGTCCAATAGTGGCTCTTAACGTATTGGCCTATGCTTGATAAGCCATACATTGAAGCTACTGATTTTTAGCTATTTCAATAAAGAAATCTATGGCTTCGGGATTTCTTAAAGCGTCTCTGTTCATGGCCTTGCTAAGGGGCTGTCCCATAAGTATTTTTTTGACAGGAGCTTCCGTCTTCTTTCCGCTTATGGTGTAAGGGATATCAGGAGCTACTATTATTTCATCAGGCACATGTCTTGGGCTATACTCTTTTCTAATGGTAGCGTTAATTTCCTTCCTTAAGCTATCGTCAAACTTAACATCAGCGGCGAGTTTTATGAATAGCGGCATGTAGAAATTACCCTCGGCTGTTTCTATACAAATGATAAGACTATCTTCAACTTCTTCGATCTTGTCCATGGCTCTGTAAATTTCACTTGTGCCTATTCTAACACCACCGCGATTTAAGGTGGCGTCAGACCTGCCAAAAATCTTTATTCCATTGCGATTGGTTATTTCCACCCAATCGCCATGACGCCAAACGCCATCATACATTTCAAAGTAGCTGGATTTATAATTGTGGAACTCCGTGTCGTTCCAAAAATAAATGGGCATAGAGGGCATAGGTTTTGAGATTATCATTTCTCCAACTTCTTCCAATACTGGAGTTCCATTTTCATCGAAGGCGTGCAGGTCACAGCCCAGTGCGCGGCATTGGATTTCACCGCTGTAAACAGGTGTTAAAGGGTTGCCACCAACAAAAGCGCTGCAAACATCTGTACCTCCACTAATTGAGGTGAGCCAGATATCTTCCTTAATTGACTTATAAATCCAATCGAAACCTTCGGGTGGTAGGGGAGAACCCGTTGAACCTATAGAGATAAGGCTTGATAGATCATATCTAGCTCCCGGATTTTGTTTAGCTTTTAAGTTAGCAATAATATATCCGGCGCTGGCGCCCAGATGTGATATTTGCGCTTCATCAGCAAGTTGCCAAAGCGCATCCATTTCAGGCCAGGCCGGGCTACCATCATACATCACTAGGGTGCCGCCACAAAGTAGAGCGCTTTGAATGTAATTCCACATCATCCAACCGGTAGTGGTATACCAGAAACATCTATCGCCTTTTTTTACGTTATTATGAAAAGCTAGGTATTTTAAATGCTCAAGCAAAATACCACCCTGACTATGTGTTATAGCCTTTGGTTTACCGGTGGTACCCGACGAGTACAGTATCCAAATAGGATCATTGAAGTTTACATGGGTAAATTCCAGTTTACCCTTACCGCTACTTACAATCTTGTTCCAGTCTTGAAAATTATCAGATATCAAGTCGCCATTATTATTGATGACAAGAACATGATCAACTGTTGGTAAAGCCTCAGCCACCTCTTTTACCGTGTCGGTTTTATCATAATATTTACCTCCGTAGCTATATCCATTTACAGCAATGAATACTTTTGGGCTAACCTGGTTGAATCGGTCAATCACTGAAGTGAGGCCAAAGTCCGGGGAACAACTTGACCATACCGCACCAAGCGAGTTTACTGCCAGAAAACTAATGACAGCTTCAGGCGTGTTGGTTAAGTAACCTACGACACGGTCACCTTTTGTTACGCCGGCTTCATTTTTTAAATAATCTCTAAGCGCTGCTACTTGTAGTCTTAGGTCCTTCCAACTTAGCTGGCTCAACGCGGTGTTTTCAGTTTTATAAATAATGGCAGGCGTTGAGTCTTGCGCTTGTTTGAATATGTTTTCGGAATAATTCAGGCTGGCATTAGAGAACCATTTGTAAAAGGGCATTTTTCCCCCTTTCAAAGGTGTCTCAAGACTCCCTGAGTATGAAATATCAAAGTATTCAAAGATGCTACTCCAAAAATCCTCCAACTGATTTACTGACCATTTCCAAAGCTCATGATAACTGGAAAAACTAAGTCCCCTATTGTCATTTAACCATTTTATGTATTGGGTTAAATTTGATTGGCCTTGAAAATCGGCAGGTGGGGACCAGAGTAATTTGGTTTCCATTAAAGTAATATTTTGTGTGCTTGAGCCATATCTTTTTTTAATTGCTGCTTAAGCTCATCAACATCTGCAAACTTCACTTCAGAACGGATTTTTTTGTGAAATGAAACTGTAATAGACTCACCGTAAATATCTCTATCAAAGTCAAATATATGAACTTCGATGGTTTTGGCATTGCCACCAACAGTGGGTCTATAGCCAATATTTAGCATTCCTTTGAATAGCTCATTTCCTATATTAATATGAACGGCATAAGCGCCATCCTTGTGTATCAATTTATAATGTGAGTCTATATCAATGTTAGCAGTGGGGTATCCAAGCATACGGACAATTTTCTCTCCTGTTACAACCCTTCCACGGATGCTAAATTCATTACCGATAAGCTCATTACCTGCTTTAACATTACCTTCTATCAAAGCATTTCTGATCTTGGTAGAGCTTACACCTACATGATCTATTTCCTGCTTCGGTATTTCTTCTACTTCAAAGCCATAAGTTTTTGAATTTTCTTTTAAGTGTTCAAAACTACCTTCCCTGTTCTTTCCGAAACGATGGTCATAACCTATGACCAGTTTCTTAGTTCCTATAGTTTCAACTAGAATCTTTTGAATGAATTCTTCAGACGAAAGATTTGAGAATTCTTTTGTAAAAGGAATACGCAATAAATGGTTAATCCCTTGCTCCCGCAAGAGATCGGCTTTCTCTTCAAATGTATTGAGTAGTCGCAAATCGTCCTTATCCGGATAAAGTACTAGTCTGGGGTGCGGCCAGAATGTGATAAGAACAGTTTCTCCATTATTTTTCTCAGCTATCTCTTTTACGCGTCCAAGTATTTTTTGATGCCCTAAATGAACACCGTCAAAAGTACCACTGGTCACTACTGCGTAGGACAGAGGTTTAAAGTCTTCTATACCATGATAAATGTTCATTTCTCAATTAAGGTCTTTAGGGATTGAGCATTATCCACGTGAAATTCTCCAATCCTTACCCGTCTTAATTCTGTGAGATGTGACCCTACACCCAAAAGTTGACCAAAATCCCTGGCAATACTTCTAACATAGGTTCCTTTAGAGCAAACGATCCTAAAGTGTACATCAGGTAAATTGATATAAGAAGTTTCAAACAATTGAATTTGCACCATTCGAGATTTGAGCTTTACGTCCTCGCCTGCGCGGGCGCTTTTATATGCGCGCTTACCATCTATTTTGATTGCCGAATAGATAGGAGGTATTTGAGCAATGGTCCCCGTCAGTTTGGTTGTAGCGTCCATAACCTCTTCATAAGAGATGTTTGAGTAATCCGTTTCGCTGTCTATTTCAGTTTCCAGATCGAATGAAGGCGTAGTTTGCCCAATCCTAAATATGCCGGTGTACTCTTTTTCCAGTCCTTGGTAATGTTCTATTTTCTTTGTTTTTTTTCCGGAACACAGTATGAGTAACCCGGTTGCTAATGGATCTAATGTGCCTGCATGCCCTATTTTCTTCACCTTAAAATGACCACGCATTTTCTTAACCACGTCAAACGATGTCCAATGTAAAGGCTTGTCTACAAACCAAACTTTTCCCGGATCAACAGGAGGGGCATTGGGGTCCATTAAATAATGGTTAGAATAATTACTGAAATGCTAATAGTAAAACAGTAAATGGCAAAATAAAGTAGCTTCCCTCGTTTCACCAAGTTGATCATCCATTGGCATGCCGCTAAACCTGCAATGAAAGCCGTTGTAAACCCCGTAACCAGGGCAACCACAGGTACAGTTGCTGCACTTTGCGAGGTTCCGGCAAAATCAAGGGCTTTCAGTATCATAGCGCCTAATATGGGAGGTAATACCATAAGGAACGAAAATCTGGCGGCCTGGTTTTTATCTACGCCTAAAAGTAATGCAGTTGCTATAGTAGCGCCGGATCTGGAGATTCCTGGCAATATGGCCGCTGCCTGTGATAACCCAACAACAAATGAATGTATATAAGAAACATCTTTTTCTCTTGAAGGACTGAAGAGGGTGAGTAGTAAAAGGATCCCTGTTATACTGAGCATTCCTGCTACAAATAAAATTTGCCCTGTAAATAGCGCTGTGATAGCATCTTCAAAAAGTATCCCTACAATAGCCACCGGTATCATGCTGATGACAATTTTTACCACAAAAACGGTGGAATCGTTCCACTTGAATTTAAGTACATCCTTAATAAGCTCGCCTATATATTTTCTGAATATTATGATCGTGCTCAAAGCCGTTGCACCATGAACGACAATTGAAAAGAGTAGATTATCAGCGTTACTTACGTTAAGAAAATGTGCCCCTAATTCAATATGACCACTGCTGCTCACTGGAAGAAACTCCGTTAACCCCTGGACAAGTCCAAGGATGAGCGCCTCGAAAAAACTCATTTAGTGCTTAGGGTTGTGCAGAATCGCAAATAGTTGAATAACAAAACCTGCCATTACAACAAGTGGACCTAATGTAAGGCCTAAAAAACCAAAACCGAAAGGCTCAGGATCTATGCTCATGATAATAAAGCCTAAAACCAGTACGCCTAAGCCTGAAAGCATCAAAATATAGTTCTTTCTTCCAAAAGGAAGTTTGTTATTTTTCTCCATATTAATATAATTCGTCTAACGACAACCTCATATATTTTTTTATTGCTCTGTAAGTGCTTCCAAGCCCTATGATTACTCCCAAAATTAAGAGTAGGGCGCAAAGAATCACTAACGAGCTATTTGATTGCAAGTTAGCCAAATCTTCTATTTCCCTATTTGCAAATTGTAAGAAAACTAAAACAGCCAATGACGCGAAAACTCCTGCAAATAGCCCGTGCCAGACTGACCGCATTAAAAAAGGTCTTTGAATGAAACTGGCCTTTGCACCTACCAGTTGCATACTTCGTATTAGAAAGCGCTGAGAAAATAAGGCCAGCTTAATGGTATTGTTGATCAGCAATATAACGATGATAATCAATATACCCGAAAAGCCTAACAGAGCGACACTTATTTTAGTAAGGTTTTTATTTATTGAATCCACGAGACTTTCTACGTATACCACTTCAAAGACTCCCGTTATTTTTTCGATTTCTTTTTTGGCCTGTTCAAGAACTTCAGGGCTTTGGCTTTCAGATGCCATTTTCACAACATATGCATCACGTAAGGGGTTATCACCCAAAAAAGTAGAGAAATCTTCTCCGGTCTCTTTGATAAATTTTTCTGCTGCTTGCTCTTTTGAAACATACCGGATTTGTAGCTCATTATTTTTTTTCGCTACGTAGTCCTTAGCAGAAAGCGTCTTTTGAACCTGAATTCGTTGATTGTCGCTGATCCCTTTCTTTAAATAGACCTGGATTTCAATATTTTCCTTGATGATTGTGGTTAGTTTATTGGCGTAAATAAATAAAAGTCCAAAGAGACCAATAACAACTAGGGATAAAAAAATACTAAACACTACGCTTAAATAAGGGTAGCTACCAAGTTTCTTCTTTTTACGCTGCTTGGATTCCACTTAGAAATTTTTAAAGTCGGTCAAATTTATGACTTCAGGGCACAAAAAGAAAGCCCATGTTTGAAAGGCGGTGACAAACATGGGCTTGATTCAATCAGGAAAAAGGTTAGTTACCTGTTCTCGCTTCTTCAAGTTTGGCAACTAACGCTTTGTTCTTTACTGTTTTAAGCTCAACAATCCGCTCCTTTTTACCATCTAAATCGTAAAACTTGCCTTTGTAAAAAAGGAAAAGCGCCTTTTTTCCATCTGTGTTGAACTCAAGTATTTCGTAGAGATCGCTACTAAAATCACCATATAAGAACAATCTTCCATTTTTGAATTGATAATGAAACGTAAATTTCTTTTTTGTATTATCTACAGAGACGTCAATTGATGACAATTCTTTTGTCTCACCATTTACAGCTACACTCCCAGGCGCTAAAAGACTGTCAGCATCGCTACCGTCGCCTTCAAAATCTGATATTAATTCAGGTTTGTTAATCTTAGGTTCCGATATCACTGATTCTCCTTCATTAATATTCGCAGATCCTGTTCTTTGGGTGTCGGTACTTAATTGATCAGCCTGTTGATCTACTGTCGATTCCTTTTCAGTCTTTTCTGTTGCTGGTTCCGAAATCACCTCATTTTCAATGATAAGGTCTTCGGCGCTTTCTGATTCCTGTGCGATCGGTAAGAACTGCTGTTCTTCGGGAGCCCTGTTAAAATAGTATATACTCCAAACTACCAGACCAGCTACCAGAAATGTTGCCGCAGTTTTACCAAGAGAAATACTTTGAAAGCCGCCAACGGCTACTTGGTCAAGCATCGCCTTTAATTCCATCTTTCGAGCTTCCTTAATTCCTGCTACAATCTTACTTTGAAACTCAAATTGCCCTTTCAAGTCAGGGTCAGACGCCAACTTCTTCTCAAATGAACTTTTCTGCGAAGAGTCCATTTCTTCCCTCAAATAGGCATCTATTAATTCTAAATTGTCCATAAGTGTTTAATCCAAAAAGTCATGCTCAGAATACTGAGACTTTACTAATTCATCCAACTTTTTTTTGCACTTGTATTTTTTTGTTTTAGCTGTGTTCGTATTTGCAAAGCCCAATTGATCTGCAATGTCCTGCATTGATAGACCATCAAAGTAATAATACATCAAAATACGCCTGCATGTTTCACCAAGTTGGTTAATACATTGATTAATTATCTTGGCTCTTTCTTGTTTATCATGCTCTGTGTATTCTATCGAGTCTTTTTCCTCGTGTGACAATCGCCGCTTTCTATCCAACTCTTTTCTCCACAGATTTTGACATATGCTGTATATGTATGTACTTATCTTCGATGTCAAAACAAGTTTTCCACTCACCGCTTTCTGCCAAAAGACTACCAAAGCATCTTGATAGATATCTTTGGCTTCTTGCTCCGTACCACTATTGGATATGACCATTTTGGTCATCATCCTGTAGTATTTCTTATACAAGTACTCGAGGGTCTTTTCGTCACCTTTGCAGATTCGTTCGAAAATCTCGTTATCCTTCATCGAGCTCTTTGTTTTATACAACAGAATATTAGCTGGTAACCAATGTGCATTAGAGAATTACAAACTATTGGTTGAAACACCTATTTGTTGGTTGTTTGGGTAAAATAAAAGGTTAACTGGCTTTAATCCAGGTTTGTGTTCTATAAAAGAAACCCCAATAACCTCTTATCTTTAATTTTTTATTCTCAAGCCAAATTTTGCACTTGAAGATTTTTCCTTCATCCGGCTTTAAAACTGTACCACCACTATATTCATCACCGTCTTTTTTTAAACCTTTGATAATCTCCATTCCAATTATTTTTTTCTCGAATCTGGGATCATCTTTTGGGCAAAGGTCACAAATTGGATCAGGGTCTTCATCACCATTTCTAAACAGCTTTATAATACGCCCATAAACCTTATTCTCCCTTTCATAAATCTCGACAATGGATTTCGGATCGCCGGTTTCATCATCAATAGTTTTCCATTTACCTAAAATAGATGACTGCCCAAAACCCAACGTACTGATAAGGATCAATGAAAGGAGTACATTTAGTTTTTTCATAATTCTACTCTTGTTCTAAAGATATTCTATTTAACCTAAAACAAAAAAAGCTCCATTAAGGGAGCTTTTTAATCAATAATAATTTAGCACTAATTAGTAGACGATTCTGCATATTTAACATCTGGCTCGCCTTCAACTATTAACTCGGTTTGTTCCGAACTTCCTGCTTCCTGCGAGGTGTAATGGTTAGCATTACCAGATAATTCACCAAGAATTGGAGCAATAACCAATCCGACAAGACACGTTAGTTTAATAAGAATATTCATTGATGGCCCGGACGTATCTTTAAATGGGTCACCAACGGTATCACCCGTAACAGCCGCCTTATGTGCATCAGAACCTTTGTAGGTCATTTCTCCATTAATCTCAACACCTGCTTCAAATGATTTCTTAGCGTTGTCCCAGGCGCCTCCAGCATTATTTTGGAAAATGGCCCACATAACACCTGAAACGGCAACACCTGCCATATACGCACCAAGAGCCTCCGGCCCCATAGCAAAACCTATTATAATAGGAGTAATTATGGTTAACGCTCCGGGAAGCATCATCTCCTTTAAAGCGGCCTGGGTAGATATAGCAACGCATCTGGCATAATCAGGTCTTCCTGTACCTTCGAGGATCCCTGGGATTTCCTTGAACTGACGTCTTACTTCCATTACCATTTCCATAGCGGCCTTACCTACAGACTTCATTGCCAGAGCGGAGAATACCACTGGTATCATACCTCCTATGAATAGGGCGGCTAAGACGTCTGCTTTAAAGATGTTAATGCCATCAATACCTGTAAAAGTTACGTAAGCGGCGAATAAAGCCAGCGCAGTAAGCGCTGCTGAGGCGATGGCAAAACCTTTACCAACTGCAGCCGTAGTGTTACCTACCGAATCAAGAATATCCGTTCTTTCTCTAACCTCATCAGGCAGTTCGCTCATTTCTGCTACCCCACCCGCGTTGTCGGCAATCGGGCCAAAAGCGTCTATGGCCAACTGCATGGCTGTGGTTGCCATCATGGCAGAAGCTGCTACGGCAACACCGTAAAAACCGGCTAACTCGTAGGATCCCCAAATAGCGACAGCAAAAAGAATTACAGATGAAAAAGTCGAAATCATACCTGTAGCTAAGCCTGCTATGATATTAGTTGCCGCTCCGGTTGAAGAATTGGTTACGATATCAAGCACAGGTTTTTTCCCCAATGCAGTGTAGTACTCGGTAAAGAAAGATATGAGGTAGCCCACGGAAAGGCCAACAAGAGTAGCGTAAAATACATGCCTGCTAGGGATATCCTTAGGACCTTCGCCAAAGAATTTCATACCCGTAATAGTTTCTGGAAGTAACCAGTCTACCAAAAACCATCCTGCAATGGCCGATAGCAGAATAGCTGAAATATTACCCCAGTTAAGAGCGCTTTGTACCTGTGCTTCTTTCGCGCCATTATCTTTAACACCTATTAAAAAAGTTCCAATAATAGAAGTTATAATACCTACACCGGCAATCATTATAGGCAGTAATATAGGTCCCATACCATTGAAGGCTTCAAGCACCACCCCGGCATCAGCCATATCTTTGATAATGTAGTTACCAAGTACCATTGAGGCTAATACTGTCGCCACGTATGAACCAAAAAGGTCTGCGCCCATACCTGCCACATCACCTACATTGTCACCCACATTATCAGCAATAGTTGCCGGGTTGCGAGGATCATCTTCAGGAATTCCCGCTTCAACTTTTCCAACTAAATCAGCTCCCACGTCAGCAGCCTTTGTATAGATACCTCCACCTACTCGGGCAAACAAGGCAATCGATTCTGCACCTAATGAGAAACCGGCAAGGGCTTCCAACACTATGGTCATTTGGCCATAAAAAGAACCACCGGTACCCATGAAGGAACTTATAAAAATTAGAAAAAATAGGCTCAAACCTAAAACCGCCAGACCTGCCACACCAAGTCCCATTACAGTACCGCCACCAAAAGATACTTTTAATGCATTGGGCAAACTGGTTCTTGCTGCTTCAGTGGTTCTTGCATTGGCTTCGGTAGCTATGCGCATACCTATATTTCCAGCCACTGCTGAGAAAATCGCCCCCACAATGAATGCTGGCACGATCATCCAGCTTGTGGTTTCTACTACAGCAGAAATTCCAAATAAAGCAATCGAAGCGATCACGACGAAAATAGCTAATAATCTATATTCGGCACTTAAGAAAGCGAGTGCTCCTTCTTTGATATTTTTTGAGATTTCTTGCATCTTCTCATTGCCTGCACTTTGTTTTTTTACCCAGGCCATTTTGAAAAGCATAAAAGCAAGACCTACAAGGGAGAGTCCTATCGGAATAAAAATCAAGTTATTCATTGATTACCGTTTCGTTTATTGATCAATTTTTTAAAAAAAAGGGGCTGAGGGCCCCGTTTCAAAATCAGTGCGCAAAGATAGAATAACCAGTATAATAATGAAATAATTATTTCGGCTTCCGGAATGGCATAATTAAGCCAGAAAAGCATTTTGTAACGCTGCCCAAAGTTTCTTCTTATGGTTAACGTCACTTTCAAGCAGATTGAAATTTTCTGAACAGAGAATTAGCTTCCCATTATGCTTGACTGCTTCATACTTAGTATCAGGAATGAAGTCCACATCATTTGTATTTCCAAATACCAAAATGCGGTTGGCGGAAATCTCTTGGTTATCTAACAGCTTGGTGCTGGAGATATCTAAAAAAGCTAATTCACTCACGTTGACTTTAACAGCTGCCATTATTTTATTCAGGAGTAGCGAGTTCTGTTCTGATAAGGGTAATTCCGTTACTATTAATACTTTGCCGTTTTTGTTACCACTAAGTACCGATTTACCTGCTTCCGGACTATCAGATGTAGGTGATTTGGGAACAATGTATAGGTCTTCGGTAATGAAATGCTTAAGTTCTGCTATGCTTTGCATTATTAGTTAATGCTAAGATTAAATAATGATTTGAGTTCAGTTGCATCATCAGGTTTCATTCTACCTGCCAGAACCAGTCTAAGTTGTCTTCTCCGTAAAGCGCCATCGTATAGCTCTTTTTCTTCTTGTGTTTCAGGCAAGACCTCGGATACATCTATCGGCCTTCCGCTTTGATCCACAGCCACAAATGTGAAAAAAGCGCTATTGCTCTCAAATTTTTTGCCGCTTGGAATATCTTCAGCTTCTACATCGATCCTCACCTCCATAGATGAGCTGAAGGCACGGGTCACACGCGCCTTTAGAGTAACAACATTACCCAATTGAATGGCCTTGGAAAAAGAAACGTTATCGACTGAAGCCGTTACAACGATCCTATTTGAATGCTTTTGAGCTGCAATAGCTGATACAATATCCATCCAATGCATCAATCTACCTCCCATGAGATTATTCAATGTGTTGGTATCGTTTGGAAGTACTAATTCCGTCATAGTTACATATGACTCTTGCACTGGTTTTTTCTTCTTTGCCATTTTAGTTATTTCTCGCAGTTACCAACCTTCTTTTCCGAGTAAAGGTACAAAGCTGAAATTATCGAAAGTCTCCTTCTTAATTTTTTTGTCGTCAACTTTAGTAAGTCTAAGCATTTGTTGTTTTTTGCTATCACCTACAGGTATCATAAGTATGCCTCCCTTGTTCAATTGATTTATTAAACTCGTTGGAACATTAGGGGCGCCGGCAGTTACAATGATTTTGTCATAGGCAGCGTGTTTTAGTAGTCCTTGGGAACCATCACCATGAAAAAATTTAGGTCGGTAACCAATGGAAGGTAAAAACTTGCGTGTCCGCTCATAGAGCTTCTGATTGTATTCAATAGTATACACGTTAGCCCCCATGGCAAGGAGTATACATGCCTGATATCCACTTCCGGTACCAATTTCTAATACCTTATCGTTAGGTTTTATTTCAAGTTTCTCACTTTGAAATGCTACCGTATAAGGTTGTGAAATAGTTTGTCCTTCACCGATAGGGAAGGCCTTATCCTGATAGGCATGTGGTAGTAAAGCTTCGTCAAAAAAGAAATGCCTGGGCACTTTGTTAATTGCATCAAGAACAGTGGAAGATTGAATACCTTTTTTCTTCAGTGTTCGTACTAACTGTCTTCTAAGCCCTCTATGCTTATATCCGTCTTCCATGAAGCTGCGAAATTATTTATAAGTAGCTTAAAAACGAAGATAAATTAAAAGCTAATTTTATTAGTAATAGATAGTTATTGAAAAGGTCAAAATTACTATATTCGAATATTAATACTAATAAAATTAGTTAAATGATTGATTATAAATTAAAATTAAAGAGTAAGCGTTTGAAGTCCGGCAGATGCCAGATACAGTTTTTTGTAAGTTCCGGTAATATTCAAACTCATTATGGCTATTTATTAGTTGAAGCTGGCACTACCTTAAAAGAAGTGGTTCATAGCATAGAATCCAAAGTTAAAACAAGGTTGAATTCAGCTGGTAATTACTCACATTTGTTTAATTTGAACCATAGAAGTAGGGTTAAAGAAAATGTTCTTCTCTTTAATAACTAAGCATGAGCTTGATAAGTGAAAATATAAAATTTCTCCGCAAACAGTTAGGTCTTACCCAGGGCCAATTTGCCGAACAAATTGGAATAAAGCGATCGTTGGTGGGCGCTTATGAAGAATCTCGTGCAGATCCCAGGATAAGTAATCTCATTAAGATGGCTGCTCTGTTTGGAACTTCAGTGGATATTCTTATCAACAAAAATGTAATGCGACTTTCCGAGTCAGAGTTAAGGACTGATAATCTCAAAAGGGGTAAAGAGGTTTTGGCCATTACTGTCAATGAGAGCGGGCGTGAAAATGTAGAACTGGTACCACAGAAGGCCGCTGCCGGATACTTAAACGGTTATGCTGATCCTGAATATATTAAAGAGCTCCCTAAATTTCAGCTGCCTGTTTTACCGGGAAATGCCACCTACAGGGCTTTCGAGATTACAGGTGATTCTATGTTGCCCATTTTGCCAGGCACGATTATCATCGGAGAGTTTGTAGAAGATATCAGAGATATTAAAAATGGCAAGACATATGTGCTCGTCACACAGTCAGAGGGAGTAGTTTACAAACGTGTATTCAATTACATAAAAGACACAGGTAAGCTATTCCTGGTTTCTGACAACAGGCAATACGCACCCTATCAAATAGATGCGGAAGATGTTATTGAGGTTTGGTCAAGTAAGGCTTACCTAAGCTTGCAATTCCCTGATGCAAATGACAGCAACGAGGTTTCTACCGAACAGCTCGCCACTATTGTGTTAGATTTGCAGAAGGAAATTGTCAAATTAAAAGCAGAACAGCCCTAGGTGTTTTCAATGCTCAAATAGAGCGATGCCCTGTCAATCTTGGAAGTAACAGTTTCCGGAAACTGAGAAATGGAAAGTATCTCTTTCGGCGCCCAATACCTAGGTAGTAGATCTTTGGTTCTTTGAAGCAATTGTTCTGATTGCAATGGTTTTATAGCTCCCTCGACAACCAATACCAGTTTTTCGCCCAATTTATCATCTCTTCGTTTTGAGCAGACAAACCTGGTGTTGGGCAGTAAATCTTTTATGGTAGGTTCTATGAGGTGTTCTACTTCCTCAATTTGAATCTTGATTCCTCCTGAGTTAACCACATTATCAATTCTTCCCAGCCATTTAAAAGAGGTGGGACTTACTAATTTCACTCGGTCGGTCGTCAAGATTTGTATATTGCTGGTGATTGCACCTTTGATGGTCAGGCATTCATTTTTAGCGCCAATTTTTACTCCGGGTAACGTTTCATATACCTCACTATTAGCAGCGCCGTTTATTCTTCTAAGAGCAATATGGCTCACGGTTTCCGTCATTCCAAAGGTAGCATAGGCTGGGGTATTAATTGACTGGAGCTTTAGTTCAAGTCCGGAGTCAATCGCAGCGCCACCAATGATGATGGCTTTAAGGCCATTAATATTTTTCAGAATACCATTATCTATAAGGTTGTTGGCTTGCATAGGGATCAATGCCGCAAAATGAATAGGTGTCTCATTGTTTGTTAGTTTTGGTGTGGCCGAGGGCTCATCGGCTATTAAGTGAAATTTGCCAAGCATGGCCCTGACAATCATCATTTGTCCGGCTATAAAAGCGCTGTTTAGGCATAAGTAAATTGTATCATTTTCGTCCAGGCCAAAATATGTATTAGTAGCACGGGCGCTTGCCTCCATTTGCTGTCTTGTAATGGTTATGGTTTTAGGCTTGCCTGTGGATCCTGAGGTATTAATTCGAAATTGTATTTGCCCTGACAGCCAGCGGTTTAGAAAGTCAAGTGTAGATGATTCAAATTCTGTTTTTGCCTTTAATGATGAAATCTTGTTGAGGTCAACTTTTCGACCATTTAGCGCCAAGGACCGGATCATGCTAGATTAAACGTGCTTTAGATCTTCTTTCAACCTATCTATTACGAATTGTTGTATTTCTGACTTGAAATATACCTTAGCCACAGATTCCATAACCCGTAAAGTAGTTTCCTTTAGCTCGGGAGTTAAGTACTCTTTGTATTTTTTAAATTCATGGATAGCGTCATTATATGCATGGTCTAATGTAGGATGCACTGCTTCATCCAGGATTTCAAAACGACTTTCAGCGGCCCAAGCGTCAAACTTTAATTCTCTTTCTATGATTTCATAAAAAGCCTTCTTTTCGTCTAGTTCGTGGCCCGACTGCGCTTTTGAAATTACATAAGCAAGTTCCCCAATGGCTCTATGGATTTCTCTTTTTTCAAACATGATTTAGACATTTGATCTATTTGAAGATATCATACACAATCAAGTAAAAGCAACTAATTTCTCAGGTTATTTTATGATAAATGGCAGCATCTTATTTCTAAACGGTCCGGCGAAATTCATCTTTGAACTCATTTAGCGCTATTACTGCTTTTTCGGATGTGGTAGTAAACTCGAATATTTTACCGCGGCCATCTTGTTCGAGAAATTGATCGATGTAGTTGTTAAGCTTGCTTGGCTTATCGCAATTAAAGTAGTCCAGATCAAATTCACTTGCTAAAGCTTGGGCAGAAAGCGCCTGATGTGTTTCAAAAAATTCATCAAGCTCCGGAAGCTGACTGGGGCCATTTATCATCCTGAAAATACCGCCTCCGGCATTATTAATAAGCAGGACTCTTAAATTTTTAAGGTCATAGTTATGCCAAAAGGCATTTCTGTCATAAAAAAAGGCTACATCTCCTGTTATAAGTAAATTGAGCCGATCAGTTTCAAGGCAGGCACCCACAGTTGTACTGGTACAGCCATCAATTCCGCTGGTACCTCTATTTGCAAAAACTTCTAACTCAGGGCTTTGAAGCCCTACAAGATTAGCATACCGAACAGGCATACTATTAGCCAGGTGAATATTGGCAGCTCCGTTTATTTTTGATAAAACATTTTGTACAATGCCAATTTCACTCCAAGGGTTGGTCTTAAAATAATTGGGAATCAGACGCCTAACTTTTCGCTCTTCTATGAGCCATATGTTGCAATAATTTTCCTGTTTCTGAGTTGAAAAATCTTTCAAAGGAGGATCTTCAATCAATTTTTGAAAAAAGTCTCTGGGTGTGGTACGAATTACTTTTGTTAAGGAATTAAAGGTGTCCGCTGCGTCACCATGCGATTGTATATGCCAATGTTCTTTAGCCTTATTATTCCTAAGCATCAGTTTAAGGTTTTTGGAGATGGTGGACTTTCCAAAGGTGATGAGAAGGTCTGGCTTAAGACTTTCATAAAGTCCTTTTTTTCCGTTGCCCAAAAAAAGGTCGGCATGAGCGATGACTTCATCAATGTCGTGGAGGTTAGAAATTACATCTCCCAGAACAGGGATTTTGTGTTCTTTAAATAAAGAGGAAAGAACATTTGAGAGTTCCTTATCTTTTGCGTTTTGTCCGCCCAGAATAACTTTTCTATTGTACCTTTTCCAACCCCTTTTAATTGCGTCCCAATCTACTGAATAGTGCAAGGTTTTCGAGGTAATGAGGGTTTTTATAGCTGTATTGGGTGTTTCTTCTACTGCATTACTTTCCGGATAGAACGGTTCACGGAAGGGAACATTGATATGAACCGGCCCTTGTGGGAATTCCATGGAAGTGTTTATGGCCTCATTCATGATTCTGGAAGCATGCACTTGGGCAGCCTCATTAGTAAGATCAACGGGGATCGAATAAGAATTCTTTACATGCTCGCCATAGATGCCGTTTTGTCGAATAGTTTGCCCGTCAAATTGGTCAATCCATTCAGGAGGGCGATCCGCTGTGAGTATAATCAGAGGTATTTGCTGGAAAAAAGCTTCCGCTACCGCCGGAGCGTAGTTAAGTGACGCCGATCCTGAGGTGCAACAGAGTATGGTAGGCTTTTTGATTTGCTGTGTTATTCCTATTGCAATAAAGGCAGCTGATCGCTCGTCGCTAATGGATCTACATTGTATTTTCGGGTTACGAGCCAAGGCCATGGTAAGGGGGGCATTTCGTGAGCCAGGTGATATGATTGCTCGCTTCAAACCATGTTTGGCACAGATTTCAATTAGGTTAAAAATAGGTTGAAGGCGCACCTAATCGAAAAGATTTAATAAAGTGTTCATTTTCATTTCTGTCTCGTGCCATTCCCTGTCGGGATTCGAATCTTCAGTTACCCCTGCTCCTGCATAAAGGGTAACTATTTTATTTCTAACCTTCATACATCTAAGGTTAACGAATAGCGATGTTTTATTTTTAAAATTAGTTGGCCCTAAATAACCTGAGAAATATTCTCTATCGTAGCGCTCATTTTTCTGTAAAAACTCCAGAGAAGGTTCCAAGGGCATGCCGCAGATAGCTGAGGTAGGATGAAGCAATTCAAGCATTACACTACCTAAATCAGAGAAATTGACGCTGGCCATATCAACGGTAAATAAAGTCTTTAAGTGAATAAGATTGCCTGCTTTGATCGTTTTTGGTCCGATTTCTTCAAATTCACGCAGACGAATTTTCTTGAAACAGTTTATAATGTACCTGCTTACAAATGCTTGTTCTTCTATTTCTTTCTGTGTCCATGCTACATCGCTTAATGGCTGTCCTTCATATTTTTGAGTACCTGCCAGTGCAACAGTGCTAAAGTTACTTTCACCCACTTCTAACAGTAATTCCGGCGTAGCGCCAAGCCAAAGACCGCAAGAGGGATCAAAAACGAGTGAAACGAAAGCGTTTTTGTAAGCGCTACATAATTTTGAGAAGAAGATCCCGCTATTCAGTTCGTGACTGAGTTCCAATTTCTTATACCTGGATGGCACCACTTTTTGTAAAGGCCCTTTTTTTATTTCACTTAAAGCCGTATTCACCAAGTTTATGAAAGCTGAAGAATCAGTGGTTTGTATTCCATTGACCAGGTTTGAATTACTGGAGTCCGGTCTTTTTGAAACCCGCTCCTCTAAAAATTCAGTGAAACTATCTAACTTTTCCGAGGATAGGCACTCAATCTTCTGACTTTTCAGATTAATGTGCAGCTCACTCTGAATGTGTAAAGCCTTCTTTTCCTTATCAAATGGAGAAAAAATAAAGCCACTTGGCACGTCTTCCAGTGTTGTGCGATCAATTTGGGAGGCTCCAGCAAAATCTACAATTATATGTATGTCATCACCGCCGGGAGCTCTCCAAGCCGCGCAGGAAATACCTCTATACCGACAAAACTCCAGCGTAATGTTAATGTACTCTTCGCAGGAGAGAAGAAAAGATGTTTTTGTATTTACTTGTACCCCCATGTAACCTAACCCTTCTTATCTATAACCGCCATGGTTATTCTACTAACGCATACCTTATTCTGATGTTCGTCCGTTATGGTGATTTCCCATACATGGGTGGAACGTCCAACGTGTAATGGCTGAGCTTTGCCAAATACAAATCCTTTCTTTATACCTTTTAAGTGATTCGCATTTACTTCTAACCCTACAGTAAGCTTCTGCTGCCCGGTTACCGCCAGATGAGCCGCTACACTGCCCAGGGTTTCGGCAAGTACTACACTTGCCCCACCATGCAGCAGTCCATAGGGCTGATGTGTACGGTGATCGACTGGCATTTTTGCTTCAACAAAATCATGGCCTACGGCGGTAAACTCAATACCAATATGCTCCATCATAGTGTTTTTATTCAAGGCGTTTAAATCTGCTATGGTTATCTCTTTTGGAATCATTGGCGATTGATAAAAAACACTACTTTTGCGGCCTAAAATACGGACAAATTGAAAAGCAAAAAAATATATCTGGTTAGGCATGGTGAAACAGATTATAACCTGAAAGGGATTGTTCAGGGTAGCGGAATAGATGCCTCTTTAAATCAAAAAGGTAGAGATCAGGCTAAAGCTTTTTACAGCGCTTTTCACACCACTCCGTTTGATAAAATATATACTTCCAGCCTCAGGCGAACTAAAGAATCAGTAGAACAATTCATAAATAAAGGTATTCCTCACGAGGCACTTTCAGGATTAAATGAAATCAACTGGGGCACAAGAGAGGGCATGGTAATTACACCGGAAGAAGATGCCTATTATTACAGGGTAATTGAGCGATGGCAAAATGGTGAAATAAATCTTCGCATTGAAGGCGGAGAGTCGCCACAAGACGTTTGTGATAGGCAAAAGCCCGCTCTTGAACATATTTTGTCAAAAGAAGATGAAGGTACGGTGTTGATTTGTATGCACGGCCGTGCCATGCGTGTACTACTTTGTCAAATGCTTAATTATCCTTTGCGTTCTATGGATATGTTTGAACACTCTAATTTGTGCTTATACCTTTTGAATCATAGTGGCGTTCACTTTACCATTGAGAAATTCAATTCAAGTGATCACTTGATAGAGTTTAAGGTAAACTTGCCAGAATAGTTTTGGCCTTTTGATCGAGACTTGATTTGTATTCGTGCTTTGAATATGTGCTGACTTTCGTCAAGTATTCTCGCGCCATAACATGATCATCAAGTTCATTATATATAAGGCCTAATTGAAGACAGGCGTTTGGGGCATAATAATATCCTTTTGCAGGGGACCTTTGAATGACTATGCGATAGCTGTCTATTGCCTGCTTGATACTATCTTGTTTATGATAAAGTCTAGCTTTTCGATATTCAAACTCAAGTTTATCATTAAAATGTTCAAATTCGAGACTATCAGCGGATTTAACAATTTGTGAAGCTTGTTTAAAATAGCCACCATCGGTTAAAATTCTAAGCTTAAGTATCAGTGGACGGGGGAGTCTGTCACTGTTTAAAACTTTTGCTGCATGTTTATCGGCTTCGCTTTTTCGCTCACCTTGCTGTTGTGCTTTATCGAAATAATATTTTGTCGAATCGGAGTTGTTAGTCAGATAATGAATAATCCCAAGCTTGAAGTATGCATCTTTAATGTTTGAAGCGCCCCTACTTAATTTTAGAAATTTTTGATATGTTCTAATAGCGGCTGGGTATTGGCTAGCTCTTAACAGCGCTTCAGCGGTAAGGTAGTTAATTATCGGATATTGGTTTTGATGTGATTGAATCTCATTTAGTTCGGAGAGCGCTATTTCATTATTTCCATTTTTAGAATGGACCAGCGCATCTATTAAATGGGACAGTGAGTTTTTGGGTAATTCCGGTTCCGGAAAAGACTTGTTTTCAATAAATAAATAGACGCCAATTAGCTTTGTTATTGCGATGCTTTCGTTTTGAAAAAACGAGTTATCCGTAATGAGTTGGTTAAGTTGCTCCAGTCCTTCTTTAATATTGCCATTCAACCCAAATAGAGACATTAACCACTCATGTTTTTTTGGTATTGATCCCATGATTATATGATGTACCGCTGAAGTCTTTAAAAAAGGTTCAAAGGTAGGATGCCGTGCCATGCCTTGTTTAACCAGTTTATATGATTTTCTGATCATCCAAGCGGCGCTTATTTCGTTTCCGAACGTCAATTGCACAAAAGCATAATGCAGAAAGATTTCGGATTTTACAAAAATCGTTTCAGCTCCATCTTTTCCGTTATCAAGAAGCTGCTCAATTTTATTGAAATGTTTTTCATATGCACCCAGCTCAGCTTCGTCGTCATTTAGGATGACATAAAGAGCGTTGTGTAAACTGCTAATATAAATACTTAGCGGATCGGTATTGACTTTAGCAAGTGGTTCTGGCTTTTCCAGATTCCAAATAGCTCCATAGGCATTCTTATGGTAATTATTAATGATAAAATTTTGCCCTGTAGCAACTTGAACGCATAAAAAAAGGCAAGCGCTAAGGCTCACCTTTATAAAATATTTCATTTTTGATGCTAATAATTAAGCTTCGCTCTTTTTTCGCCTTGTAGTTCTTTTTGGCTTTTCAACTTCCATTGATTCCATATCTACATCAGCAAGTATTCTTCCTGAATGCTCGTCAATAACTATTTTCTTCTTCTCCTTTATTTCCGCAATCTTTTGAGGTGGGATTACTATATTACATCCTTCTGCAGCTCCTCTTCTTACTGTAACTACAGCGAGTCCGTTAGATAAGTTAATTCTAAGCTTTTCATAGTACTTGAGTAGTTTATCTTCAATTTTTTTAGATGCTTTTTCGCGTTCCGTAAGAAGTTTGGACTCTTCTTCCTTACTGTCATTAAGAATTTCTTCTAATTCCTTTTTCTTGCTTTCAAGATCTTCCGAACGCTCAGTAATGAGAGCCTGAATTTTTTCAATATCCTCTTTCTTACTTTCAATGCCTGCACCTGATTCTTTAATTCGCTTTTCGAAAATTTGAATCTCAAGTTCCTGAAGTTCTATCTCTTTCGTGATGGCATCGTACTCTCTGTTATTTCTAACGTTCTTCTGCTGATCGTTGTACTTCTGAATCAGTTTTTCAGACTCTTTGATCCCCGTTTTACTGCCTTTTATTCCATCTTCAAGAGTCTGTAGTTCGTCATTGAAACGACCTAGTCGCGTGTTATAGCCTTCTATTTCATCCTCAAGATCCTGAACTTCGTCTGGTAGGTCACCCCTTAGTTTTTTAATTTCGTCTATCTTAGAGTCAATGGATTGAAGTTTTACAAGAGCTTCGAGTTTTTGGGCTACTGTATTTTCCATGTATTTAAATATAACTAATTGGGTTTGTATCTATTTTCGACAAATTGAGCGCAAACTTATCAAATTTTTCACTTAAAATATCATGTAATAGCTCTTTTGTAAATACCTCACTTTCATAGTGTCCGATGTCAGCGATTATTATAGCGCCCTCGGCATCAAAAAACTCGTGATACTTAAAATCAGCTGTGATAAAAACATCAGCTGACTGAGCTTTAGCTGCTAGCAGTAGAAAGCTTCCCGAGCCTCCGCAAACAGCAACAGTTTTAATTTTTTTTCTCGAAAATTCAGTATGACGGATACATTTTAGATTCATTTTATTTTTTAGCAGTTCTAAAAAAAACATCGGCTCCATTTCGTTTTCTAATATGCCAATCATACCTGAGCCTACCTCCTGATTTTCGTTTTCTATTGTACTTACATAATAGGCCACTTCCTCATACGGGTGTGCAGCTTTAAGAGAGTTAATCACGCCAGTTGTAAGATATGAAGGAAAGATAACTTCAACCCTATGTTCTTTTACCGTCTCTGGCTTATCATTTGTTCCGATGGTTGGGTTAGCTTCAACCGAAGGAGTAAACGTTCCTGTTCCTTCGGATGAGAAACTGCAATTTTTGTAATTCCCGATCTGGCCTGCTCCGGCGTTATACAGAGCATTAAGTACTTCCTCTTTTACTTCCGGTGGAACAAACGTTATAAGCTTACTCATTAAGCCTGTTTTGGGCTTAAGTATCCTGGTTTGGTTAAGCCCTATTTTATCACAAATTTTTTTATTCACGCCATTATTTACGTTATCCAGGTTTGTATGAATGGCATAAATGGCAACGTCATTTTTAATTGCCATTAGTACAGTTCGCTCTACGTAATTTTTTCCAGTTAGAGACTTGAGTCCTTTAAATATTATAGGGTGATGAGCTATAATAACGTTACACGATCGGTCTATGGCTTCCTGCACTACCTTTTCTGTAACATCTAACGTTATTAATACTCCTTTAACCTCGGTATCATTATTTCCTACCAAAAGCCCGGAATTATCATAAGCCTCCTGGTAGGAACGTGGAGCAATGGTCTCCAATTCTCGAATAATATCTTTTATTCTGATCATAAAAGAAGAAATTTGCGGTCATTCAAAAATATGCAAATTATTGAACCGCAACTGTTGGAATGCATTTTTTAGTAATTCTACTTTTTCCGTTTACTTTATTATATGATTTGATAACGCGGTTTCGCAATCATCTTTATAATATAGGTTATAAAAGATCTTTTTCATTTGAGACAAATGTCATTTCTGTAGGAAATCTGACTGTGGGGGGTACAGGAAAAACTCCCATGGTTGAGTATATCATTAGGGCGCTGCAAGAGAAATTTAAGTTAGCTACGCTTAGCAGAGGGTATGGTAGAAAGACCAAAGGCTTTAGAATAGGAGGTCATGACGATACTGCGAGAACTATTGGTGACGAGCCCTTTCAAATACTTAAGAAGTTCAGCGATGTAAATGTCATCGTTTGTGAAGACCGTGCTTTAGCAATACCGTTTATTTTATCAGAAAAACCCGATACCGAAGTTATATTATTGGATGACGCATACCAACATCGCTCTGTAAAGCCTGATCTAAACATATTACTAACTGATTTTAATTTACCTTTTTATAATGATTTCATTCTGCCTTCAGGACGTTTAAGGGAGTCAAGACTAGGGGCAAAAAGAGCAGATATCATAGTTATTACCAAGTGCCCTGATTCAATCTCTGAATCTCAGCAAAAGCGGATAATTGATGAGGTGCATAAGTATAATTCAGAAGCTGAGATCTTTTTTACCGGAATTAGATATGGAGATTTCAAATCATTCGGTACGGATGATCAGTTAAAAGATAAGTTAATTGCTTTTAGCGGTATTGCTAAACCTGATCTATTCGTTAATTATTTAAAGTCTCATTATAATCTTACAGAGCACATTGGTTTTAAAGATCATTATGAATATACTCAAAAGGATGTCTCAAAATTGGTTAATAAATTAGATACGGGTTCAAGCTTGGTGACAACTGAAAAAGACATGGTCAAGCTCATAAAACCGGAATTTGAAGATTTGATTAAAGGAGCCAGCCTCTTTTACCTTCCCATAGAAGCATACTTTATTAAAGATGGCAAGCGTTTTGATACATTAGTCCGAAATTCCATTCTTAAATATTCAAATTAGACCCATTTCAGTAGCTTTGTTCGTGTTTTTCAAGAGACTTTTTTTGCTGGCCTTAATTTTTTGTGGCCTGAAAGGTATGGCACAAATACCGGATGTAGGCAGACAAGAAGCTCCCAAGCAACGTAGAGGATCGAGTATACTTGATGATTCTACCCAACAAACCTATGGTCCAACGACTACCGAGTTCATTATTTTTAATAATATCAAATATAATATTCCGGTTACTTCAATAGTTGACACCACGATATTAGATTGGCATCAAACGCAATTTCAGTATGTATCCAGATATGAGAATCGATACGTTGACCTCGGCAATATCGGTACGGCAATGTATTCGATTTATCCTGTTAAGAATGAAATCGTAGGAGCTTCCGCAGGTTACAGTATTTACCGCCCTTATGCCTATGACAATTCAAAGGTTAGGTATTTCAACACCAGATCGCCATACTCTAGATTTAAAATTATCTGGGGAGGTGAGGGTCGGTCATTGACCGCAGCTTCCTACACAAGAAATATTAATGAAAGGTCTAACATTTTTTTTGACTATCGTGGGTTATTCATTGATAAACAAATCGGCAGCACAGGTCGTGGTGATCGAAATGTTCAGGGTATAAATTATATGTTTGGTGGAAACTATGGATCTAAGAACCAACGCTATCAACTTTACGGAAACTTTTCAAGAACACGGCACTCAGTGGACGAAATTGGCGGTGTAGACGTTGATGATATTAACGACATTGAAGCTTATTTTGATGACAATCGACAACCAGCTCTCAACGATGCCGAGAATATCGAACTTAGAACAAATTATCAACTTTATCATCAGTATAAGATTAAGGAAGGACTGCAGGTCTATCATGAGTACAACCGATTTAAGCAACAAAATGATTTTTTAAGTGTGGAAGGGAATGACTTTTTTTTTGGTGGTGAAATTCAATTGGATACTATTCCAATCAAAGACAGGTCTAAAATTGTATATCGTCAGCATGAGGCGGGTGTCAAAGGTGATTTTGGTAAAACGTTCTACAACTTTTATTACAAACTAAAGGATATAGATTATGACTACAGGTGGTTAGATGGCGATACAGTAGGCGTCGAGACGGCGCCGTTAGAGAATTACATTGGGGTTAACCTGAGATTTGGAAACGATTCCTTGAGTTACATCAATGCCTATGGCGAATACTTACTTGATGGTAATTTCAAGCTTGGGGGCACAATGCGAAACCGCTGGATAGAGGCAGAGGGCTATACTGCACTTTCTCAACCCACTTTCATACAGCAGGCTTACCGGGGGCGTTATGATTTATGGGTTAACAATTTTGACGACCCTCTCACCACCCATGTCAAAGGTTCTTTGAATTTGACACGTGGGCCTTTTAATATCAAACCAAAAGCCTCTTACACTTTGTTAAGCAATTATATCTATTTCCGAGAGGTAGATTCTACAGAACCAAGATCACTACAACCACTTCAGGCTTCTTCAGACATCAGTGTCTTAACAGGTGAAGTGGAGTTATCGGTGCAATTTCTTAAGTATTTGAATTTTAATACCGAGCTTGTCTACACCACTATTTCAGGAGGGTCGTCTGATGTTGTTCGTATTCCGGACATTTTTGCCAACGGCCAAATTTATTTTGGTAAAGCCATTTTCAAAGGAAATTTACCTATACAAATAGGATTTGATATACATTGGAAGTCAGCTTACTTTGCCAATGCCTATGATCCGGCTATTATGCAGTTTTATGTTCAGGATGAATTCGAAGTTCCTGACTATCCAATTGTGGATGTCTTTCTTAATGCTCAAATGAAGCGTGGCAGGTTCTTCTTTAAATTCAATAACTTGTATGAGTTTATTAATGGAACCGGTTATTTCCTTGTGCCCGGATATCCTGGGCAAAGCCCGATTTTAGACTTTGGTCTTGATTGGTCATTTTACGATTAATATGGAAAAACATGTATTAGGACTTAAGTTGCCCACAGATCCGCGTTGGGTAAACATAGCCGAAAAGAAGATTGAAGACATCCTGGTCGATCATGCCTATTGTGAGCAAAAGGCGGCCAGCTCTTGTATATCGCTCATTGTCAAGTTTCCGGAAAAGCAGGAGTTAGTAGATATGCTTACTCCTGTAGTAGCAGAAGAGTGGAGTCACTTTGAACGTGTTTTGGATGAGCTAAAAAAACGTGGTTATGGTTTAGGTAGGCCGCGCAAAGATGAGTACGTAATCAAACTATCGTCTTTGGAAAAAAAAGGTGGTAACCGGGAAGAGCAGCTTGTGGAAAAATTACTTATCAATGCACTAATTGAAGCCAGAAGCTGCGAGCGTTTTCGCCTGCTTTGGAAAAATATATCTGATAAAAGCCTTCAGAAGTTTTACTATGAGTTAATGGTATCAGAAGCGGGACACTACAAAAACTTCCTGCAACTGGCCAAGGAATATATGCCTGAAAATTACGTTACAATACGCTGGAAGGAAATTTTAAAAGGAGAAGCGGAAATACTTAAAACTCTTGAGGTAAGGGCTGACAGAATGCACTAAATCATGTCTTCTGTTTCTTTTTCTTGGCGGCTGGAAACAGTATGTTGTTAAGAATAAGCCTATAACCAGGGGAGTTAGGATGAAGGTTTAAATCTGTGGGCTCTTCATTTACCAAGTGTTGATAGTCCTCAGGATCATGGCCGCCATAAAACGTCCAAAATCCCTTTCCATGAATCCCATGCAAGTATTTAACCTCTTTGATAGAATTGGTTTCACCCATGATTACCACATCTGATTTTATTAGGCGTTTTTTATAGCCAGTAGTTTGACCATAGAAGCCTTTGATCACTCTGGTATGATTTTGGGTCAACATAGTTGGAATGGGATCCCACTTCGCTGAAAATTCAAAAAGATTGAAGAAGTCATTTTCCTCTCTCAGCCCACGCTCGGCGTACTTATTATCAATATTTGAGAATTCATACTCAAAAGGGTCTCTCGAGATTTTGAAGTTCTCAAAGGCAAATGTATCGTCGTACTTTAGCTTTTCCTGTGCTCTTGGATCAGCGGGATCTCCATCAAACATACGTTCGATCATATCAATGCCTTCTCCTGCCAGCGCTATGTCATATGTATCTGTGGCAGAACACATACCGAAGAGGAAGCCTCCTCCGGAAACATACTCGCGTATTTTTTTTACGACTGCTAATTTAAGGTGCGATACTTTACTAAAGCCATGCTTTCTTGCTGACTCCTCAAACTCTCGCTGTTGCTCAATGTACCAGGGCATATTTTTGTAGTTCCTGTAAAACTTACCATATTGGCCAGTAAAGTCTTCGTGGTGAAGGTGTAACCAATCGTACTTTGGCAAACTCAAATTCAGTACTTCATCATCAAAAATCACCTCATAGGGTATTTCGGCGTAAGTCAACACCAGCGTTACGGCATCATCCCATGGCAGCTTGCTTTTAGGTGAATACACGGCAATTTTCGGATATTTATCTAGGCGCATTACATCGGCATTGGAGTTTGGGCTGGCTATAGCCTCAATAATAGTATTGGACTGAGCGTCAGATATCACCTCGTAACTCACCCCACGAATGATCAACTCATTTTCGAATTTTTGATAATACTTAAATAGAAAGCTGCCACCCCTGTAGTTCAAAAGCCAATCTACTTCGATATCATTTTGTAGCACCCAATAGGCAATGCCGTAAGCCTTAAGATGGTTCGTTTGGCGTTCATCCATTGGTACCATCAAATAACTTGCAAAGGAAGAAACGCCACAAAGAAGAAAAGCTATAAGAATCAGACTTGATCGCATAGTGGAATTGTTCAGCAGTTTAAATTACCGATAAAATCGTTTATCATCTAATCGTACTATTTACAATTTGTTCAACGGATTTTATATTTAGTTTAGTTTCGTAAAAAAGAATATTTTATCAACGGTAAATAGCAACAAGGATGAATCTTGTAGAAAATATAAAAGAAGGACTAAGGTCCATTAACGCTAATCTGCTTCGAACGGTTTTGACCGCGTTGATAGTAGCTATTGGCATAACTTCGCTTGTGGGCATCTTAACGGCTATTGACGGGATTCAGAATTCTGTTACTGACTCCCTTTCCGATCTGGGGGTGAATACTTTTGATATTTACTCTAAAAGGGTAAGAGGCGGCCGTAGGCAAGGAGTTACGGAAAAGTCCCAACCACCGCTAAAACTGAAAGAAGCTATTCGGTTTATTGATAATTATAATTATCCTGCCGAAATAAGTTTGTCCACTTATGTCACCGGGTTGGCTGAGATAAAAAGGAGATCTGAAAAGACAAACCCGAATGTAAGAGTGATAGGGGGCAATGAGCAATATGTAGCGCTAGAGGGTTTGGATATAGAAAAGGGCAGGAATTTTTCCATCATAGAAAACCAGTATGGTTCAAATGTGGTGATTTTAGGTAAGGATGAGGTAGATATTCTGTATGAAAAGAATGAAGAAGTATTAAATACGGAGATTTCCATTTTAGGAGGAAAATATAAAGTTATTGCCGAGTTAGTTGAACGTGGCGAGGCCGGCGGTAACTCACCGGATAATCAAGTGATCATTCCGGTACTCAATGCAAGCAGATTATCTTCGTCCCGCATACTTCGTTATACCATGACGGTAGGTATTAAAAATGTAGATGATATGGCGTATGCCATGGGCGAGGCTACGGGGATAATGCGTAAGATTCGTCAGGATCCATTAGGTCAGCCGAATTCATTTGAAATTGTAAAGAGTGAGTCGCTTGCAGAACAATTAGCTGAAATTACAGGCTACATGCAAACAGGGGCTTTTGGAATAGGCTTTGTAACACTATTAGGCGCTTCTATAGCTTTAATGAATATTATGATGGTTTCCGTTACCGAGCGAACGCGCGAAGTAGGGGTGAGAAAAGCTCTGGGCGCTACCCCTAAGCGCATCCGGGAACAGTTCATCATTGAGGCAATAGTGGTCTGCATGATGGGCGGAATAGCCGGTGTAATATTGGGGATTGGTGTAGGAAATTTAATGGCTAAAGCGCTCCAGATAAGTGGTTTTGTAGTTCCGTGGGTATGGGTATTTATTGGTCTTGCGGTTTGTATAGTAGTCGGGTTAATTTCAGGTTTCCTCCCGGCAAACAAAGCGGCTAAACTGGATCCCATTGAGTCTTTACGATTCGAATAGTTAGTAAGAGTATAGAGTACTGAGCTGAGGAAAATATTTAAATAAACCCAAGACCAGAGGATAAGGACTTACTACTTACATACTTGTGTCTCAATGAAATATTATCCTATTTAGCAGGGTCTATGCGCAGGATAACCTTACTCTTTATACTACACGTCATTTGTATTGCCAGGGTACTTGCTGGTGAACTGGTACTTTCAGGGGCATATCAGGGTAAAGATGTTTTCGTCCAGAACCCTTTTAACCGGGTAACTTCGAGTTTTTGTACGCAAAAAGTATTTGTAAACGACCGTCTGGTATTAGAAGATCCCAAGGTATCGGCGTTCAAAATAGACCTTTCCTATCTGGCAATCAATGATCTGGTCGTTATCCGCATTGAACATAGAGAGGGCTGCAGACCAACGATAATTAACCAATATGTACTAAAAACGGTTGCTGACTTTAAATTCTTAAGCGCTGAAGTAGACAATAACAGTGTCCGTTGGACCACTTTTGGCGAAAAACAGCCAGGAGTATTTACGGTACAACGAGAAACCCCAAAGCCTGGATGGGAGAAGTTAGGTAGTGTGCAAGGCAAACAGAATTTATCTGATAACTTTTATGCCATCTCTGCTGACCATGTTAAAGGTGAAAATAAGTATCGGGTTAGGTACAGTTCAAATGACGGTTTTGAAGCCTATTCATTAGACCTCTATTATACCAAGGTGGATACACTCATTACTTTCAAGCCGGTAATCGCTACTTCACAACTTACATTATCAGACAGTACAGCATTTAAAGTTCTCGATTTCCAGGGTAAGCTGATCAAGCAGGGGAGAGGAAGGGAAGTGTTGTTGATTAACCTTAAGCCAGGCGAATACTTTCTGGAAATTCAAAACCGCAGGGAGAAATTTATTAAGAGGTAAACACAAACCCGGACTACAAAAGTCTATAAGACTTTTGTAGTAACTAGTGCATGATCATTAAACGCTCTCGTAATACCTCACCGTCCGATAACTGCAGTTGAACATGGTAAAGCCCCGGAACAAAATCACGTGTGTCTATTACAAGTTGATCCGTGCCTAATTCGATAGATTGTTCAAACACTAATTTACCAAACTGATCATAGATGGTAACCGGTGTTTCGGGCTTCAGCTGATTATTAAACCTCAAAGTAACTTTTTGACTGGCCGGGTTAGGGTATAGGCCAATTGTTCCCGTTAATCTTGCCTCAACACTCGTAATATTGGCGGGTACCGGTACGTCGGTTCGTAGCGCAGCTTGGTAGATTTCTTTGGTAAACTCGTCCTGAATAAAAACAACTACGGCCATATCGTCTGTATCTATCGATCCATTTGGATTCAATTGGAATTCAACCGGGTTTGAAATGTCATTTATTGAAACCGCAAGTCCCGCCGCATCCGGAAGCATTTTTTGTAAAGCATAATAGAAAACCGTCTCACCACTAGCTACGGTCTCTTGCACCATAACGTCCTTTTCAAGTATTGCTGCGTACAAGAGCAAATCATTACCTACATCAGGTAGCAGTTGTGTAATTGTCGGGCTAACGATAAGGTTACCAGCATCAACCGATAAATCTATTTCTATATCAAAAGATGAGAGCTCAAGCGCTCGGAATCCAACTTGATCGGTCAGCCAATCTGAAGTTATAGGGCCCGTTAGGCTGGTTGTTCCATCGATGGAGATAGAAGGAGATGAGGAAAATCCATAAAAAAGCGCCCGGGCGCTAGGATCTATCGGATTTGCATCATTAACGGGATCTGTTCCAGGGAAATCAGTATGGTAGTTCATTACTATGGCATCTGTATCTTCATCTATTCCATTGATATAAGTGCTAAATAATATATCTGCATTATTTTTTGTGTCAGTGGCTTGAGACGCATTCCTGAAGTTTTCAATAAGTACCGTACGCGTAGCCTCTCCAATAAATACATTATCAAATGCAAATCCATCTGCGGCAGAGAACTCGCTTGAAATAAATCCTACTCGTAGTTGGAATCGATCTCCTTGCGCTTTAATTGCAGTAAGTGATTGTTTGGAATCTCGCCATAATGAGTCGCTAAGCGTCCAACCGATATCACTGGGGTTGTCATTCAAGTTAGACCCTGAAAATTCTGATATATCACGTTGATTATACCAATTTTCAATACCATTTGACTCGTCAAGATCACCTAGTAGCTGCCAATTGGAAGAACCATCAGTTGCAAAACCTGACATCGAATATTCGATGATCGCCCCATCTTCGCTAATAATATCTCTAAATGTATTCAGGGATAAAAGAGGTTTATTAAGTGCTGAGATGTCAAATATTGGACTATATACAAATGAAAACTCAGAGGGATTGTATTCTCCGGTACCTGTCACCCAGAAGTTTGTTTTACCATTTAGATCTACATCAGCACTTTCGACAATCGTCGATCCTCCTGAATCATTGACTAACCAAGAAGTGTTAGTTCCCCAACTTATCCAATTTTGTTGACCTAATTCAAAATCCGCTTGATAAGTATCTGTAGTGGTGATAGGCTCTATAGGTACTATAAATAAGCTGTCTTGCTTGGTTCCAACACAATTCTTATCACTGATACCCTGTAGATTGACAAACTGCTTATCTGTTGTTGGAAATGTAAAACCGAAAGTCTCAAGTGTTGTATTAAAAAATACGGTGTCTTCAGGAAAACCGTTAAACTCCCAGACTAATCCTTTCAATTCAGTTGCTAAATCAATATTGGTTACTTGGGGAGTAAATGTAGTTTCTTCTGTCAGCCCAATGCCCTGGAATGTAAAATCAACAATTGGGTTGTTTCCGATGTTTACAGCCTCTAGTGCAACCTCCGATTGACATCCTACGTCCGATGTGACGCTGAATTGTACATTGTAAATCCCGGCTTCAATAAATATATGATCAGGATCTTCAATTGTCTCTCTATTCGGATTAGCTCCGGTTTGATTCAATATATCATCAAAATCCCATTCAAATTCTGTTATTTGGGCTCCGGTAACTATGCTATTGTCTATTGTACCAACCCCAGTAAATCTATATGGAATATCCACACATCCTGGCGGGTTACGGAATGTAGCTTCTGGTTTGGGGTTGATTATAATATCCTGAAATACGGTATTTTCACATCCTGTTAAACCTTCTTCAAATTCATAAAAAACACGTAAATTTTGCGACACACCGGTATCTTCAGGATCTAGAAACGCGGTTCCGTCTCCGTTATCATTTAATCCGGCCACATTACCCCCTGTAATTGAGAAAGTACTTATACCCGTCGGATACCTATCAATATCACGACTACCGGCTAATGTAATGGCGTCTCCATCGACACAAAAATTGGAATTATCCATTGGATCCGGTCCATTGTTTTGAATTGAAAGAGAAATAGCAGGAGTCTCGCCAATAAACACCAACTTCTGGACAATAAGTGAATCTTGCGCATTAAAATTACTTCTGTATTTTGCGGTAAATCTGATAGCTACAATACTGTCTGGATTTAAGGTGTTATCGGCTAAGTCCACATCAAAATCCCAATCTGCACCGGTTTGTACCAATACGTTGGGATTAGAGATATCCGCAGGATTCACTAAGCCATCTACATCAATATCTAGTTCTTCAAGAGTAAAACCGGTTCTTCCCGCACCATCTATTGCAATCGCACCTCCATTCTCGCAGTAATTATCTAGCAAACTAGGAATGGGGTCACTCCCGTCAAAAACAGTAACTGTTCTTGTGGATGTGGCCGTACAACCAAATTGGTCCGTATGTAGTAATGTAATTTCGTTAAATCCCACATTCGTACCTTGAGGATCAAATTGATATCCATCCGTGATATTACCTATTACTCCAGGACCTGAAAAATCGTTCGTGCCAAGGATAAGTGTAGGATCAGCAATTAGATCGTAGTTAAGAGTATCTTGGTTGCTAAAGGAGATTTCTTCTGGGTCAAAGGTGAAATTGGCAATCACAGAAGAGTTAGTAGTGCCAATGGCAGCGTGTATCTGTGCATCCGTTTCCGAATTGCCATCATGACCCGCGGTACCACCTATACGCTCTAAAGTACCATTCCCGCCTGCATTAGCGACAATCATTTCAACGCCGTCTATTCTGATGAAGTCACGTTCTGAGGTGCCGTTTACATTGTAAGTTATTCTTATTGCGCTTGCGCTCAAGTATTGATAGGACACATTGCTGAGGTCTGAACTACCGGGAATAGATATGGTCAGGACGGCATTGGTATCAAATACAAAATCACTTGAATTTGTGCCAATGGTGTAGGTAACAGTAGGGCCATTGACAGTTTGAAAATCATTATTATTACCTTCTCTTATTAAGATACTTTGGGTAAGCGGCTGGGATTCACCAACACAAATATTTACCGTAGGGCCAGTAACAACCACACCATTTGTAGACAATCCGTCTGTAATGTCAGGCGCAGACTGCACGGGTATAGTCATTTCATTACCTCCGGCATCTTCAGCTATAGCGAAAACTGTAAATTCCTGATTATTACTTAAGCCTGTTACCGGCGTTACGTGCGCTTGGTTAGGAAATATAACATCAAATGAACCCTGCGCTAGTTCTGATGCTCCGACAATATCTGAAAAAGAATCAAAATCGGTAATATCAAATGATGGATCGGTATGATCGACAATCACATAATAGACAGTGCCTGGTTCGTCAAGGCTCAAGGAGAAGTTAAAACCTATGTCATGAATATCACTTAAGGTTATGGCAGACATTACAGGAGGATTTGAATCTGCTGTTCGGAAATTCCAGGTTGTGGTATTAGAAATTCCCGGGAATCCATTGTCTGATCTATCTACAAAACCTTCACCAGTACTGGTACTACCTGGTTCTATATTAATATAATAATTCTGCTCCGTGTTTAAGGCCATTGGTGATGTAAATGTATATGTCGTGCTATCTGCAGAAACTACGGGAGACATAAGCTCTATGTTAACAGTTGCATCATCCTGACTTAGGAGCCTTATTCGGTTGTCCAGGCTTCTAACGGCCTCATCGAAAGTAATAGATATCTGCGTATTGATATTTACAATGATATTATCATCTGATGGGACGAGGTTTACAATTTGTGGGGCTCTGGTGTCATCAAAAATGTAATCTAAACCTTGCAAGCTCACTGGAGCTATACTTCCTGAAGTAACTCCTATATCTGCTGAGATTAAAGAAGGACGAATACTCGGAAGTTCGTCATTGGCGCCTGACTGAACATCTACCACTAAGTAATAGAACTGATTGGCTAAATCTTCATCTAAGACTTCTGTTAATCCCGAAAAAGTAACGAAATTATCTCCGGCTACAGCCAATTGTAACTCTGTGGTATTGTTAAAACTAGCGTCTAGGCTACCATCTAAGGATGTAAACAATCTGAAATTGGTAAATACATCTTTAATATCTATTGCAGGTACAGGGTTAGTAAACCTTATGGTTACTTCGTTGAAAACGGGTTGTCCAGGTGTGTTTTGTTCCGCCTCCAGACTGAAACCAAAAATGGGAATGTTAATTGACCCTGCGTTTAAAGCCGGGAAGTTATTTCTTATTCCATTGGCTGTTGTTAGCAAGACAGGATTAGTATTGATTACATCTACCCCAATACTCATGACACTAGGTATAGTTGCCGATGGGTCGCCTATAGTGAGTTGACCATCTCCCGTAGATGTGTATTCCAGGTTTGTTAATACTAGTGATCCAGCTATAAAGTTGCCAGTGTTATTTATCAAGCCGGCTTCAGGTGTAGATACGGAGTAGCTGCTGTTATAGTCTAAGTCAATATTACCCACGGCATCCTGTGCTTCTAAGGCTGGAGGACCGGAAATATTTCCAATACCTTCAATATTGCTCGGTTGCTGTACAAATACAAATTCCGTCGCTACTACTTCTATTCTATTATTTCCAGCAGGTGTTTCAGCGGGGATAAACGTACCAAGACCGTCAGGCTCTCCGCCGGCAATGTTATCTTCAAATTCGGATCCACTGTTAATGGTGACCCCGGTAATTACTATATCAATGGGTGCATTGTCGGTAATGTCCACTGTATTATCCTTGAAACTTGCTTTAATTAAGAAGTTATTGGTAAGGTTGTCAGGAGCAGTGAAATTCACAGAAGTAAATGTTACGGAAGCAGTAGCAGTTACATCTGCACCATATTGTACTCCACCCGTATCGAAAATCCCAACTTCATCAAGGTTCTCATGGTTCGTAATACTGATGGTTAAGGTATTTATAACAGTTGGAGCGCCGTCCGAGTCACCTCCATTACCGTCTAAATCACCGTCCCTAGCCGGGTTTCCATCATGCAGTTGAAATTCTGCTATTGTGTAGCTATTGATATCAGTTAGACCGCCAACTCCACTTGTGGGTGGAAAACTGATATAGGGAATATCACTACCATCCGATATATAAGTAATGAAAGATTCTTGTGACGAAATAATAGGAAAAGGATCAGACATTCCTGGTGCCTCTGGTGAGCCGTCATAAGTAGGTGTACCCAAGGTTATTATCACATTCGTGCTAGCTTCAGTAAATTGAAAATTCACTGGGAATAAATAAATGCCAGAACTTTCATCCCCAAAAGCACCTGTAGGATTGTTTATGGTAGCCAGAGCACCATCATCGCTTGTGTTTGAATAAACGGTTATCGTCTCATTAAAGTCTAAATCCAGATTATCGTTATCATCTAATGCACGCACGGTGATTCTGGTTGTAAAATTTGAATTCAAACTCCCTGATCCAATAGGGTCAAACACCAGTTTCGCATCATTAACCTCGATTCTGTTATCGTCACCGGCAACAGAGCTGATTGCGGCAACACCTGCCGTAGGCGCTCCATCAGTAGATTCAAAGGAAGAACCTTGATTATTGGCAGTTGCCACATTCACTGTAAATGAGAACTGCTCATTATCGGTAACAACATTGGAGAATGTAGCTCTTAAATGATATATAGAACTTCCATCATCTGGGATCACCAGAGGGGACGATGTAAGATCAAAGGTGATAAGATTGGAAGCAGGCACCTCGGCAATTAAGTTATCTCCGTTGTCAAAGAGCCCAATGGTTCTTAAGAGAGAGGCATTTGCGACATTGAAACTTAACCCGATGACGTTAGTCGGCAATACATCTGTATCGGTAGGTGTGCCACCGCTGGCACCATCCCTGATCTCAAATTGAAATACCTTTGGATCTGTATTGGATGTGCTTACAGATTGAAACATGGCATAGTCGATGTTTTCTTCGTAGGAAAACGAAGAGGCTATGATATCAGATTCATTGTTTCCTGGAATGATGTCAAAAGTCGTACTGTTGCCTGATGTTAATAGCGTCAGATCATCCGCAGCTGTCAAAATTAATCCGGTGCCTGTTGCATCATGGACAATATTACTCACCGTACCAAGACCACTTGTTAAGCTGGCGGTAAGAGGTGGGATTTCACTACCCGTTGAACTTATTGTCGCATTACCAGCATAATCAAGATCTCTTAGTCCGAATTGATCATTGGCTTCTATTTGAACGGTAGGAGCCATTATTTCATTGATAAAGGTATTACTCGGCTCAACTACAAAGTCTAGCTCTTGAGCGATTACATTAATAGCAAGATTGCTACTTCCCGAATTTTCGCTTTCCGGTGAATTCAGTATACTACTGGCGCTAGCCGTAGTGATATTGGCATCAGTGATTTCAAAAACAAAGTTTTGATTATCGAGAATATCAGCAAAGGCAGCAGAAATAGATGCTGAAAGTTGTATCCTCAACTCAAACGTTCTAACATCATTATCTCCTACAAAACCAAAATCCAGAACGCTTAAATTAGGTATGCTTGAAAAGGTTATGGTATTGGTCCCTACTGTTCCGTTGACAGTTATTATGCCAAAAGCGCCAAGATCTGTTCTTAGTTGAGCCACGGTAATTACTTGAGACCAGTCCGTGACGTCGTTGCCAGTTCCCGCTGTGATTACGAGGTCCTGAATTCTGGTAGGAACTCTATCATCTACCGTAACGCCTGTTACATCGTCATTAACAGTAAAGTCAAAAACTTGTACTGGAGCGCTTGTATTAAGAGATGAGAAAGTGGAAGGCTCAACTAATGCCCCAGCTGTAATAGTACTGTTATCTGAATAACTTACCGTTACTGTGCTAGAGGCAGGCGAGGAGGTCAGCCCCGTAGAGGTCATTGTTAATGTACCATCGCCAGCGTCTCCATAGTTAAACCCTGTTGCGGTTATATCAAAAGTGTAAACTCCTGCTGAAAACGGGCTAGCTAAACCCGCAGGACTATTATTCATAAGTAGTCCACCTGCGTTTGTTAATGCTGAAACAGTGCCAGTATAATTCAAATCTCTATTACCATTAGCATCCACGGCTTCAACAACCGGAGCGGATGTGAACGGCGCTAGAACACCAGCCGTAGCAGGGGGTTGAACTTCCCAATTTAAGGTGGTGGCAACAACACTGACTACATTGTTGGTGGAACCTGATACCACAGTTTGTGTACCTGTCAGTCGACTACTATTTGCATCGTAGCTTACACCCGTGTCGCTGATCTGAAATGAGAAGTTCAGTCCGTCAATTGTATTCTGAAGAGCGGCGTCGGCAATAGGGTTTCTCAGCCATACGTTAAGTGAATACACTTTTGTGGCGTTGTCGAGTTTTTCACCGATTTGTCCTGAGCTGGTAGGTAAATTCGAAAAAGTGATCTGAGCATCTGTTACTGTTATGTCTCCACCATTAACATCTGTATTAAACACATTTGTACCATCACTCAATTGTACACCTTGAATAGCATCCGTCCAATCAATATCGTTACCCGTACTTACATCTATTACTATTTGATTTATACGTGTATCCGCATTATCAATAGCTGAGCTGGCGCCGTCTTCGATGATTACAAAGGAAAAATTAGAAGAACTGGACGCTTGTGTATTTACGAGAGAGGAAATAGAAGCTGCAGCACCATTAAACAGCACGACAGATGTTTGTCCCACACTGGTTGTACCGTTCCCTGTTAAAACTGTAGCATCTGTTTTATAATCAATCTGGTTTCCACTATTGGTGTATGGAAACACCCTGAAACTATATTGGGTGCCTGACCTTAAGCCCGTAATAGTCGCTGAATTAGTCGCTGTGTTGAGTACTCCTCTGTCATCGCTAAAATCAGTGTCATTTGCTTGTGATATAAGGTCTACCGGGTTGGACGGGAAAGTACCCGTTGGCCCGATAATATATAGAAGATAGCCATCAGCCAACTGTACCCCCCCTCCGGCGGTCCATGAAGTATTTAATGTAAAGTTGTCCGCTCCTGCAACAGCGCTAAATAGTGTGGGCTGTTGGGTTGGTTCCGGATTTATAATGATGAATGATTGGTCTCCGTTACGTCCGGTAGTTCCTGTGTTGCCTACGAGGTCGTCTACGTC
>ERZ1740059.86-NODE-86-length-47676-cov-8.729027_pt1 | contig 47676 bp, 31 predicted proteins | sample MGYA00581744_ERZ1740059 | MGnify/ENA primary metagenome ERZ1740059 (study PRJEB43018, sample SAMN04849738) | marine metagenome | isolation source: floating plastic debris | place: Pacific Ocean | collected 2008-08-28 | study: EMG produced TPA metagenomics assembly... | reverse complement strand
GGGCGTTCCTAGTGGATTGAACGTAGGACAGGTATGCGAGTGCTTGCTGGTTTGGGCCGGTCATACTTTGGGAGTAAGGTTTAAGATTACGCCTTTTGACGAAATGTATGGCGAAGAATCATCACGGCGAATCGTCCACGGTAAGTTGCAAGAAGGAAGAGACGAAACCGGGAAAGATTGGGTATATAACCCAGACGATCCAGGAAAAATTCAAGTTTATGACGGTCGTACTGGCGAACCTTTTGACCGAGCGGTGACCATAGGGGTAGCTTATATGCTCAAATTAGTCCACTTGGTAGATGACAAAATCCACGCTCGTTCCACAGGTCCTTACTCCTTGGTTACTCAGCAGCCATTGGGTGGTAAAGCACAACAAGGCGGTCAGCGTTTCGGAGAAATGGAAGTATGGGCATTGGAAGCATTTGGTGCTGCTTATACCTTACAGGAATTGCTTACCGTTAAGTCCGACGATATGCAAGGACGTAACGAAGCCCTTAATGCCATTGTTAAAGGTAAAGCAATTCCTCGTCCGGGAACTCCTGAATCATTCAAAGTGTTGATGCGAGAATTGCAATCTTTAGGACTCGATATCGCTGTCCACAAAGTAGAAACTCAAAATGATGGTAGTTCCTTAGATGTAGAAGTTGACCTGATGGCAGACCAAAACTCCCGTCGTACACCACCTCGTCCTACTTACGAATCTTTAACTCGCGAGTCGATAGAAGAAGAGTAAGAACTTGGTTAGCGGTGAAGCAGCGCGCAGAAAGGGGGTCTCCCCCACTCGCTGTTCCTGTACGCCGAAGGCGTTCTCCCAGAGTACCCGGAGGGTTAGTGGTTAGTTGGAACCTGGTTAAGAAACAACTATAAACTATCAACTATCGCCTGCTTAAGCGGTTCATCTACTAACTACTAACCAGGACTTACGCAATTGTCACAATATCGTGATGGTGCGTGACGCTACTATTACTTGATTTCTTCGTTCAAATTCTTAGGAGAGTACAGCACCCTACAAAAAAATATGCCCGTTGCGTAAGTCCTGCTAACTACTAACAACTATCGACTAACAACTAACAACTAACAACTAACAACTAACAACTAACTATTAACAACTAACTACTAATATGAGAAATTCTCAAAATAATCAGTTTGATTACGTAAAAATTGGTTTGGCTTCACCCGAACGTATCCGTCAGTGGGGAGAAAGAACTTTACCAAATTCTCAGGTAGTTGGTGAAGTAACCAAACCGGAGACTATTAACTACCGTACTCTTAAGCCAGAAATGGACGGGCTTTTTTGCGAACGAATTTTTGGCCCCGCGAAAGATTGGGAATGTCATTGTGGTAAGTATAAAAGAGTACGTCATAGAGGTATTGTTTGCGAGCGTTGCGGTGTAGAAGTCACCGAATCAAGAGTACGCCGCCACCGCATGGGCTACATCAAATTGGCTGCGCCAGTAGCTCACGTTTGGTATCTCAAAGGTATTCCTAGCTATATTTCTATATTGTTAGATATGCCTTTGCGGGATGTAGAACAAATAGTTTATTTCAATTCCTATGTAGTCCTCAGCCCTGGTAATGCCGAGTCTTTAAGCTATAAGCAATTGCTAACAGAAGATCAATGGCTTGAAATTGAAGACCAAATTTACAGCGAAGATTCCACTTTAGAAGGTGTAGAAGTTGGTATTGGTGCTGAAGCTTTACTGCGGTTGTTAGCCGATATCAATCTGGAACCAGAAGCTGAAAGATTGCGAGAGGATATTACCGTCGCCAAAGGTCAAAAACGAGCAAAGCTGATTAAGCGGTTGCGGGTAATAGATAACTTTATTGCTACTGGTTCCAAGCCCGAATGGATGGTAATGACGGTAATTCCCGTGATTCCTCCAGATTTGCGCCCAATGGTGCAGCTAGATGGCGGTCGTTTTGCAACCAGCGACTTGAACGACCTTTATCGTCGGGTAATTAACCGTAACAATCGTTTGGCGAGATTGCAAGAAATTCTTGCGCCAGAGATTATCGTCCGTAACGAAAAACGGATGCTGCAAGAAGCAGTAGATGCTCTTATTGACAATGGTCGTCGCGGACGTACGGTAGTAGGTGCAAATAACCGTCCGTTGAAATCATTGTCCGACATCATTGAAGGTAAACAAGGACGTTTCCGTCAGAACTTGTTGGGTAAACGGGTAGACTATTCCGGAAGAAGCGTCATCGTAGTTGGACCGAAACTCCAGATTCACCAGTGCGGTTTACCTCGGGAAATGGCGATCGAACTATTCCAGCCTTTTGTGATTAACAGACTTATCAGAGGCGGCATGGTGAATAATATCAAAGCCGCGAAAAAATTAATTGCTCGGGCAGATCCCCAAGTTTGGGATGTTTTGGAAGAAGTGATTGAAGGACACCCCGTGATGCTCAACCGTGCGCCAACGCTGCACCGTTTGGGTATTCAAGCATTTGAACCAATTTTGGTAGAAGGAAGAGCAATTCAACTACACCCCTTAGTATGTCCAGCATTTAACGCCGACTTTGACGGCGACCAAATGGCGGTACACGTACCTTTATCTTTGGAATCGCAATCGGAAGCAAGATTGTTAATGCTCGCTTCCAACAACATACTTTCGCCAGCTACAGGTAAGCCGATTATTACACCCAGCCAAGATATGGTGTTGGGAGCATATTATTTAACAGCAGAAAATCCTGGAGCAACCCAAGGTGCAGGGGGTTATTATGGTTCCCTAGATGACGTAGTTATAGCTTACGAGCAAAAACAAGTACATCTGCACGCCTATATTTATGTCCGCTTCGATGGAGAAGTAGAGCAGGATGTAGATGATAAAAAGCCGATAGAAGTCAAAGAAAATGAAGATGGTACCCGCACCTTACGCTACAAGTTCCGTCGCGTTAGAGAAGATGCCGCAGGAAATTTACTTTCTCAGTATATATACACAACACCGGGACGCGTTATTTACAATATGGCCATTCAGGAAGCCTTGGCAACTTAGTTATTAGTTATTAGTTATTAGTTATTAGTTATTAGTTATTAGTACTTACGGTCTTTTTTTATTGCTCCCTCATTACTTTTAACTCTTGACTCTTAACTAACAACTAATCCTCCAGCAACACCCCCGCCTAGCGCACTGCTTCACCACTAACCACTAACAACTAACCCTTAACAACTGATGACTGAAAAAATGATTTTTCGCAACCGCGTGGTTGACAAAAAGCAACTGAGAAAGTTAATTGCTTGGGGCTTTACCAATTACGGCACTGCACGAACTGCGGTAATGGCGGATAAGTTAAAGGATTTGGGTTTCCGTTACGCGACTCGTGCGGGAGTTTCCATTAGTGTAGATGACTTAATGGTGCCACCTTCCAAGCGATCGCTACTTGATGCTGCCGAAGAAGAAATTCGCGCCACCGAAGAACGTTACCAGCGAGGCGAGATCACTGAAGTAGAACGCTTTCAGAAGGTAATTGATACTTGGAACGGTACTTCTGAAGCGCTTAAGGATGAAGTAGTCACTCACTTTAAGAAAACGAATCCCCTCAACTCGGTTTACATGATGGCGTTTTCCGGCGCTAGAGGTAACATTTCCCAGGTCCGTCAATTAGTTGGAATGAGGGGACTAATGGCAGATCCTCAAGGGGAAATTATTGACTTACCGATTAAAACTAACTTCCGTGAAGGACTTACCGTTACCGAATACATTATTTCCTCTTACGGTGCCCGGAAAGGATTGGTGGATACAGCACTGCGGACGGCTGATAGTGGTTATTTAACCAGACGTTTGGTGGATGTATCCCAGGATGTAATTATCCGCGAAACTGATTGCGGTACCAGCCGTGGAATACCCATCGTCGCCATGAAAGAGGGAAGTAAAACTTTGATTCCCCTCAGCAGTCGCCTTTTAGGAAGGGTAGTCAACGTAGATGTTGTACATCCAAAAACTGGTGAAATATTGGCCGTTCGCAATACACCAATTTCTGAAGAACTTGCGGATAAAATTGAAGCAGCTGGAATTGAAGAAGTAAATGCTCGTTCTCCCCTAACTTGCGAAGCTGCACGTAGCGTCTGTCAATCCTGCTACGGCTGGAGTCTAGCCCACGCTAAAGTGGTAGATCTAGGGGAAGCTGTAGGTATCATTGCCGCCCAAAGTATCGGCGAACCCGGAACTCAATTAACCATGCGTACCTTCCACACCGGGGGCGTATTTACCGGGGAAGTCGCGCAACAAGTGAGAGCCAAAGCCGATGGTACGGTGCGGTTCAAAGGTAAATTCCGCACCAGACCTTTTCGTACCCGCCATGGTGAAGATGCTTTGTTTGTAGAGACAAACGGTACTTTGACTTTAGAAACCCCAGGTAGTCAAGGTCCTGGGATGGAAGTTGGCGTGACCAAAGGTTCAACCTTATACGTGACTAATGGCTCTAAAATCAAGCAAGGTCAATTGTTGGCAGAGGTGGCCTTGGGAGCGAGAACGACCCGTATTAATACAGAGAAGGCAGTAAAAGATGTAGCTTCAGATATTGCGGGAGAAGTTCGGTTTGCCGATGTAATGGCAGAACAAAAAACCGACCGTCAAGGCAATACTACCACCACAGCTGTAAGAGGTGGTTTGATTTGGATTTTGTCGGGTGAGGTTTATAATTTACCGCCTGGAGCAGAATTAGTAGTTAACAACGGCGACAAAATCCAAAACAATGGAGTGCTTGCCGAAACCAAGTTAACTTCTGTGCATGGCGGTGGCGTGCGGGTGCCTGAAGCAACTCCCGGTAGAAATACTCGCGAGATTGAGATTATCACTGCATCCATAGTTTTAGACCAAGCTTCCATTACTTCTCAAAGCAGCCAAGGTCGCAACAACTATTTAATTACTACGGCGAATAATCAAGTATTTAACTTGAGAGCAACTCCGGGTACGAAAGTGCAAAACTCTCAAGTCGTTGCAGAATTAATTGATGACCGCTATCGCACTGAAACTGGAGGATTGTTGAAATTCTCTGGGGTAGAGGTGCAGAAAAAAGGTAAAGCCAAACAAGGTTACGAAGTGGTGCAGGGGGGTACTCTACTGTGGATACCCGAAGAAACCCATGAAGTGAACAAAGATATATCTTTGTTAATTGTCGAAGATGGACAATTGGTAAACGCTGGCGATGAAGTTGTAAAAGATATTTTCAGCCAAAATAGTGGTGTTGTAGAAGTAACTCAGAAAAACGATATTCTACGAGAAGTCGTCATCAAGCCGGGCGAACTGCTAATGGTTGACGATCCAGAAGCAGTGATGAGCAAAGACGGTACCTTCGTACAAGCTGGTGAAGAATTTCTGGGTACAACCTTTACAGAACTTCGCTATATCGAGTATGTGGAAACACCAGAAGGTCCTGCAGTATTAAGCCGTCCTGTAGTAGAGTTTCCCGTACCCACTAATCCAGACGTACCATCTACTACTTCGGTTGCAGAGGAAAATGGGCGTTCTATTCTACTAAAAGCAGTACAAAGAATATCTTATAAAGACTCCGAACGCATCAAGTCTGTAGAAGGTGTAGAACTGCTACGAACTCAATTGGTGTTGGAGATTGAGCAAGAAGGTGAAGAACATAATACTTCTCCCCTGGCAGCGGATATCGAATTAATCACCGATGAGAATGACCCAGAAATTCAGCGCTTACAACTGGTAATTTTGGAATCTTTAGTAATTCGTCGCGATATTACCGCTGATGCAACCCAAGGTAGTACTCAAACAAACCTGGAAGTGGTAGATGGGCAAACAATAGAACCGAATGCTGTAGTGGCTCGGACTCAAATTTTGTCCAAAGAAGGAGGATTCATTCAAGGTGTTAAAGTCAGTACTGATGCTCCCCGTCGCTGCTTGATATTACGAACTGGCGATACATTCACCATCGATCTCGACCGAGTTCCTACCTGTAAAGTTGGTGATTTACTCGTAGAGGGTGCAGAAATTGCTCCAGGAGTATTTGCCGAACAATCCGGACAAGTTATTGATGTAGGTAGCTCGGATAAAAGATTGGCTGCTGGAGGAGAACAGACAGGAATAGTACCTGCTGCTGGTACTTCAAGTCATTTTATTACCTTGCGGATGGGTCGTCCCTATCGCGTCAGCCCTGGTGCGGTATTGCAAATTGATGATGGCGATTTGGTACAGCGTGGTGATAACTTGGTGCTACTAGTATTTGAACGTGCCAAAACAGGGGATATCATTCAAGGTTTGCCAAGAATTGAAGAACTACTAGAAGCTCGTAAGCCAAAAGAAGCTTGTATATTAGCTCGCCGAGCCGGAGAAGTGAAACCAGTTTACGGTGATGGTGATGAAGCGATCGCACTTAAAATTCTAGAAGCGGGAGGTACCGTAACAGATTACGCTCTAGGTCCCGGACAAAATATGGTGGTTTCCGACGGACAAACTGTGAGTACGGGACAACCAATTACAGATGGTCCCTCCAATCCTCATGAAATCTTGGAAGTATTTTTTAACCAAGGTTCGGATGAAGGGGTTTACGCTTGTGCCAGCCATGCATTACAAAAAGTGCAAACCTTCTTGGTGAATGAAGTGCAGTCGGTGTATCAATCCCAGGGCATTGATATTGCTGACAAACACATTGAAGTAATTGTACGTCAGATGACCTCAAAAGTGCGGATAGATGATGGTGGCGATACAACAATGCTTCCTGGAGAATTGGTGGAATTGCGGCAAGTTGAGCAAGTAAACGAAGCCATGTCTATTACTGGTGGTGCCAAGGCACAATATACTCCAGTATTATTGGGGATAACCAAAGCATCATTGAATACAGATAGCTTTATCTCTGCTGCATCCTTCCAAGAGACAACTCGTGTATTGACTGAAGCCGCAATTGAAGGAAAGTCCGACTGGTTGCGCGGTTTGAAAGAAAACGTAATTATCGGGCGATTGATTCCTGCTGGTACGGGATTTAATACCTATGAAGAGATGGGTATAGTTGATGACTATGCTAGTGATATGAGCAACAGTGTATTGGATGAAGTTGATGACCCACTAGATATAGTTTTAGACGATCGCACAGCCCGTACTTACAATCTGGATTCTCCAACTATGACGGGTGAAACCTTTGGTAGTAGAAGTGCAACCCAGTCAATATTGGATGACGATAACGATCTGATGGGGAACCCCCTACAGGTTAATACTGATAATGAAGCGATCGCTAACTTAACGCCGATTCAAGATGAGAATGATTTAGATGAAGATAATGATGATAACGTTTTAGGTGACTTAAGTGAATTTGGAGTCTCTGATGACTTCACAGAAGATGAGGAATAAAATTTAGCCCCATCCGACTTAAGTACTTCACCTTCTCCAACATTGCTGGGTAAGGGGGCAGAGTTGGGGAAAAAAGCTTTTCTTCTCATTTCATTATTAACCAAGGCTAAGTTCGTACAGCTGGGCTACTACTAAAAAATCTTCGTTTATCCCAGATGTGCCTTTGGTACTGAACTAATAAACGCACTTTTCCCAGGCATTGCCTGGGATTTTTTGTAGTTTAATTTGTAATTTGTAATTTCACTTGTTGAGGAGAAAAATCAGAACCTAGTTTTTCAGCACAAAATCCGACATCCCTGACTTGCTTGGGTTGAATGATTCTTACCGATTCTAAAGGTGTTACCGTGTATTTATCTCGAGCTTGCTTAAAATCTGCATTCCAGGAGTTTTTAATCTTAGCCTGGTTCATATTAAATTTTATTTGCCAATTTTGAACTGGTTCGTTGCTATGGTTGGTAACCCTGAATCTGCTACAAAATCCGGTTTGCCAATCTGAATAAATTTCGGTAGTTACTTTTAATCTAGCTTCGGTAGGAATTACGGGAGTTGAGTCATTTAGTTTTTCTGGTTTCTTTTTTTCTTCAATTGTTCTAGCCACTACATCGGTAAATTTAACCGGAAGTAGTTGAGAAAGTATTTTTTGTTTTGGTAAATCAACACTTTTCCAATCATCCAAGAGAATACCACCTGTATCGTCACTGTTCGGATTCCAACTCCAGAAAGCAAAACTCAAGTTTTTCTCGTCGATATATTTAACAAACTTATTAAACCAAATAGCTTCCTTTTCCTTAACTAAACGCCCCCCAAACTCACCCACAAGAATAGGAGCGCGATTTTGACTAGAAATATAGTGAAAACCGATTTGCCAGCGAGGGATGAGATTTTGGGGAAAATCTTTATCTGAAAAATAAGGCTGCGCGTGCACTCCAGCCCCATACTCATGGGGAGAATAAACTAACTTGTTACGAACTGATAAGCGTACCGGGTAGCGTAATACGCCTTCTAAATTACCACCTTGCCAATGATGAGTTAAATATTGTCCCGGAACATTATTTTCTACTCCTTCAACGACAATTAACCAATTAGGATTTATAGTTCCAATGGCATTACCTGCACGCTCAGCTGCTAATCGCCAGTCGGTAGCTAAGTCATCAGTACCCCAGCTAGCTTTACCGTGGGGTTCATTTTTTAAATCTGCCCCAATAACGTTAGCTTGATTTTTATATCTTTGAGCTAATTGCAACCAAGTATTAATCCAATCAGCTTCTGTATAGCCATCTCCATACCATAATTCGGGAATTCTTTTATCGTTAAGGCGATGAGAGTCGAGTAAAATCAACAAACCTTGATTTTCGGCTTCTTTAACGATTGCGTCCATCATTTCTATCGGGGTTTTACCTTCGAGTTCTTGATTGCTGCCGATACTAAAATCAATGCCGCTAATGTCCTCAGACCGCAATGCTTGTACCGAATACGGTAAGCGAATCAAGTTGTAACCCAGGCTCTTGATTTGCGCCAGCATCTCTTTATAATCCCGCTTCCATAAACCGTGAGGAGCGTGGGTTTCTGTTTCCATACCAAACCAGTTGACACCCTGGAGTAATACATTATTTCCTTTGGCATCAACGATTTTTGCGCCACGAGTTGAAAGTGGTAATTTCACTGTTGTTGTTGCTCTAGCAAGGTTTGCTGGTTTACTAATGAACGTATTTGTTAAATTACTATTTAAGCAAAACACTAAGGTTACAGTAAATATCAGTATTTTTTTGTAGGACTTGATTTTTTTCAATTTATTTTTATTCGAGTATTCTCTAGTTTGATTAAAACTTCTCTGATCGAACACCCAAAATAAATTCACCAAAGCCTTTTTCAAAATGTTTATTAAAGGATAAAAATTCCTGAATATACGCATAATTACGGTTCTCTTTTATTGTTTTATTAAAGTATAGCTTTGATAGCAAATAACTTTATTCTCAGATTGTTTTATATCTTACTATTTCCAACAATAAGTATTTCTGTAATGGAATAAAAATATAAACAGGACTTACGCAGCTGACACATTTTTTTGTAGGGTGCTCGTACACAGACTGATTCTGAACGTATTAATAAGACAATCAGTGTACGGCACCATCCGTTACTTGTGACAATTGCGTAAGTCCTGATAAAGAGAAAATATTCTTAGATTAGCAATTCATATAAATTAATAAACTAACATCTAAAATATAAAGTTGTCAGATATGATTTATTACTTAAGTACAAGGACCTAGTCAAAGTTCTTTTACAAGCTTGAATATGAGCTTATATTGGCGCTTTGTAGAGCTATCCAAAAAATAGTTTATAAAAAATTTATTTAGTTTGGCTATTTCTTTATATTTAAAGTCTTGTCTATTACGTATTTAACGAATAAATTGGAAACTAATAAACAAGTTATATGACTACTTTGATTACTGTGAAGAAAGAGTATAGTAGTAATGGAAGTATCTACCGTCTTTTGCTTGAATAACTAAACTTTTAAATATGACTCTATCTGCATTAACAAAATTTATTTTGCCTCCAGTTTTAGCTGCGGCGGCTGTTTTTTCAGCTATGACAGTACCGCTGGCTGCTATAGGCGATAAACAAATTAATATCAAATTTCAAGAAGAAACTCTTTTCTTTGGTAAGCTCAGAGATGTTGCTCTGCCTTATGTAGTAGTCGCCACTGGACTTAGTTTGGGGGCTGGAATTTCTGCTGTGGCAATTAGTGGATGGCGTAACTCTTCTCGTAAATCAACAGAGACAGAACAACAACTATCACAATTGGAGGAGCAACTACAGCAAAAAGAGGAATTACTCAAGGAGTTTAAACTTTCAGAATCTCGACTACAAGTTTCTGGACTTAATAATTTTTTGGATGAACAAGTATCATCCCAAGGGAGCAAAGGTTATCCAACTTTGAATCCTCCAAAGGTATCTCAACCAGTCGTAGCGCAGTCATATGAGACAACCGCAGAACCTATTTCAGCGCCTGCACCTCAAGAGAAAATACCACATGCGCCTTCAGTTAATGCTGCATCGGCGTTTGCTTCTGCTCAAAACTTCCTCGGTTATACTCAATCAAACAGCGATATCAAAAAAGAAATTGCCAATATATCTCAAGCAAATCAAACCAGCATACAACCAGCTGAATTTGAGCAACTACAAAGACAGCTTAAAGATATGATGTTGCAAATGCAGGCGATGCAAAACAATCTACCTTCAATGCCTCAATCTAGAAATACTGTTCAAACTCAAGATTCAGAAACAATTAGTATCAATTACGATACTCAAGCCTCTCAACAGGTACAATTTCTTTAAAAATTGGGGAATTAAGTCGGAATAATGGTTACGGAAGTAAACTTTCTTAAACCCTCCTAAAGTCTTAATGAGTGGAAATATATTCCTAATTTAGCCCGCCCTAAGGCGGGCTTTGTTTTGATCAAAACTTACCCACTCGTAATTTTCAGGGTTTGGGATTCTCTAGGCTACAAACGCTACCCCTACATTTTTGCGGATGCGGATATGAGTGTTAAATATATAAATGCATAAGTCTTTAAGAAAAAATCAAGCAAGTTATCTTCAGCTTGCTTGATTTTTTTTGATAAATAAAGCGCTATTTACCGTAGAAACTCTGAAGTTAGAGGAGGAGAATCAGTCTGCTGGGATTTAGTTAGTGGAGGTAAAACAACTCTGGAATTTTGCGATTGGGGTTTAATTTGATATCGATTTCCCCAACCATCATTAAAATTTTCTAGTTCTTGGGGTGGTGTTGTTTTGCCTACAGGTAGGGGTATAGAGCGGTACTGACTCGCTTGCACATATTTTTCACCTTCATTGGTGAACCGAAGGGATTTACCTTCAAGCTGTTGGTATTGTAGGTTAGATTGTTGAAGATTTTGTTTATCTGAAGATGGTAATTGCCCGTAAGGATTGAAAGTAGCAATGAAGGTTACTTCACTTTCAGGTGTGAATTTTTTTAAATCTTGATTTAACTGCCATACTTCCTGAAAATTACCGTTGGCTGCCACTTGCCAAAGATTTAAGTCTGCTTCCCATTTTCCTTGTTTGACTTCTACGATTTGGCGAGCCAAAATTGAACGGTTTATATTTCCATTATCATCATCGATTATTACTTCTGTGTTTGCTGCGATAGGTCGCAAATAACGAACTGCTGTGATGGCAATACGACTAGATTCGGGTAAATTTGTACTACCGACTACTTTGTATAAACCATTGCTATTTTCTCTTTGTATACCCTGTATTTCTAACTGTGCTTCACTTTGTAATTTATTTGTACACCCAGAGCTTGCGAGTAAAAGTATACCAGAAGCTATTATGGTATACGCGGCTACAGGTAATTTGGTAATTTTTTGGCTTAAAAGTTGAAAATGTTGTTTTTTCATAAAATATATGCTGATAAAAGCAGATTAAATCTGTAATTTCCACATTTTTATTTATTTTGCCCAAATTTTATTCAAAAATTAGTGCCTTTACAAATTCTTATTGTAATTTTACGAGCTTGACAAAATACGTATTATCCCCTCGATGATATTAATTTTTTTTGTTAAAGTAGCGACATTATATGGCGAAAATATTTACTTATACATTAATTGGGGTAATGAAACCTAAAATACTAGAGTGTGAAAAATTTACTTTGATAAAAGAGTTCCACATACAAAAACCATTCTTCTTGCTTTGTGCTGCTTCAATATCAGTGTTATGGACTTTGGGTGTAAGCGATCGCTCAGCTGCTCAAATGATATCCCCGACCGATCGCCAAAGTTGGTATTCAGGAAATTTACTGAGGGTACCACAGTCGTCCATACCCAGTGGAAGAACAAAACAACCATTGCAAAAAATGCCGCCGCCACCGAATGTTTCTTATATCGATGCGGCCCTATCTAGCCTAAAAGTAGAACAGTATTTACCCTTGGACAACATCAAGCAATTAGAAAATAGTTTTATCCAAGAGCAGATAACTAGTAAAACTAAACCTGTAATTGGGCAATCCCTAGGAATCGTTCGGGAAGCAAAACCTATAGGTGGCCCTTCCGGGATTTATGAAGTTAAGCAAATAAACGCTCAAGCTGTTCCATTACCAGCACCTCCGGGTAGCAGTCAAGAATTTGCTTCTCCCATAGCACCTACTTTGAACCAAAATTTTAACTCTCAAATTCCAATTGCTCCTTTACCACCACTTCCAGGCACTAATCAACAGCAGCAGTCGAATGCAAATGATGCACCGACATTCAATCAACTACTTAATTCCAGAACCAGATACTCCCAAGACTACTCTCAATCTGTTATCCCTAAAGGAGCACCGACATTTCAACAGATGCTTGATGCTTACCGCAGATCGCAACCACCAGTTTCTGTAACTTCAACACCGACTTTTAATACACTGCTTAATTCTCAAGGAGGAATGCGTCCATCAGTTCCATTAACTACAAGTCAACAGTTGGGAACAACCCCAGCACAGCTAACTCCACAAAACATCAGTGAATTAAAGCCTTTAAGAAGTAGTGCGGCTTTAAGGGAATCTTCTTTGCAGGTGCAAGGTGTTTATGTAACTCAAGGAGACGATACTTCAGCACGAGCCAGAATTACCGGAATCTATCCACTTTCCTCTCAAGTCTTGTTTGGAGGAACCTTAGATTTAACAAGTGAGGGTAGCTCCTTTGATGATTCTCGACGGGAAGGTTTAAATATCAATGAACTTTATTTAGCAACATCTATATCGGGCTTACCCAATTTACGAGTCGCAGTTGGTCAGTTAGATTTGACATCTTATTTTGACCGCAATACCTTTGCAAAAGATGGAGCGAGCCAGTTCTTTAATCCAGTATTTCAGACTAATCCAGCTTTAGCAGCTACGGGAATAGCTTCTCGTACGGGATTGTTAGTTAATTGGAGCGCTACAGATAATATTGATGCTAAAGCAGCTATTTTTTCATCCTCTGATAGTTTGAGCGAATTTAGCTTGGATGGATTCGCTGGCGAAATTGGCGTTCGTTACGGTAATGCGATTATTCGCGGTACCTATAGCAATAATAGAGATGCCGGTAACAACGATACTTTTTCAGAAAGCTTTCAAATCAATCGCGGGGATGACGAGTTTGGAGTTTTGGAAGACGATCGCGAGGAAGCATATGGTGTAAGTGCTGAAGTTTTTATTCCCAAAATGAAAATGGGTATTTTTGGGCGTTACGGCCGTTACGAAAATCGAGATTTAGGAGAAGGTGCAGATACATACCTTATAGGAGCTAGTTTCTTAGATATATTTACTCCCGACGATCGATTGGGATTAGCTTATGGACGCGATTTATCTAATGATGAATTGCGTGAAGGAAACCAACCTGATGTATTAGAGCTTTATTACGACTTTCAGTTTCTTCCCAATCTACGATTAGGTTTCTCTGTTCAGGGAAGAGACGAATTTGAAGAAACAGTTTTGGGTGTGAGAGTAAAATCAGATTTTGATGTAACCCCAAGGGGGAGATTTGCTCGATGAGTCATAAACTAAATTTGCTCTATAAAGCTAATTTATGGCAACAAAAACGAAAAACAAAAAGTAAAACGATTATGGGCATTACTTTGTTGCCTTTTCACTTATTCGTTTTTACTTTTCCCATTGCATTGTTCACTTTGAATAATGTAGCTCCCGTACAAGCTCAGAAATCATCTGGGGCAACCAAACGGGGTTACAATCTCCTCAAGAAAGGATGGGTAGATGATGCTATTAGTGCCTTTCAACAAGCTTTAAAAGGTAATCCGCAATCCTTACAAGCCAGATTGGGCTTAGCTATTGCTTACAACCGTGCTGGGCGGATCGAAGAAGCATTTCAAGCTTATCAAAAAGTTTTGGCGCAAGATCCTCAAAATCAAGCGGCGTTAAAAATTGTGGGGATGATGGGTACTTATCGTTCTGAGTGGAATAAACCCGGTATCAACGCTCTCAATACCTTGCTGGAGTTGAACCCCAACGATCTGCAATCTCGTTATTACCGTGCTTTGCTTTATTCCTATCAAGGACAATTTGCCGAATCTATTGCCGACTTTCAAATCGTGTTGGCTAATAATCCCACCCCCGAAGCAATTATTGGTGCCGCTCAAACTTATAGCTACAGTGGCGATTATCAAAAGGCAAAGGAACTTTTCAATCGCTATAAAGCAAGTGGAAAACCGATAAAAGATTACGCTGCGGTTGCTTATGCCCTTACCTTACGTAAAACCGGCAATCCTCAAGAAGCGATCGCCATTTTACAAAGGCAGTTGCAGGGTTCCCAAACCCTCGATCAATTAGCCATACTTGCTCGTGCAGAACTTTCTCAAGCATATATTGCCAATAAACAAGAAGCCCAAGCTTTGGCAGTATTGGAGCCTTTAGAAGATAGAGAAGAGGCGATTTTACCTTTAGCGCGATCGCTCAATGAAATTCGTAAGAATACAAACAATCCCACCTTGACGCAACGAGTCACCACTCTCTACCGCCAAGCCCTCGGTAACAATCCCAATCCTTCTCCCAGTTTGCTGCGTGAAATCGCCGATGTATTTAGTGGTTTACCCCAAGGTGAAGAAACAGCATTGCAGCTTTATCGCCGTCTAGCTTCGATGTTACCTAACGATAAAAGCTTGGTAGTGCGTCAATTGGCTTTGGAATACAAGCTAGGAGCGATCGCTAAAGTGGATCTGAAGCAACGCTTGGCGCAGACACTGCAAAATTTACCTACAGATTCGGTACAAATGCAACAGTTAGCTGTAGCATTAGCTGATATAGATGCTCCCGATGCTCAACTTTTACCCCTGTATCAAAGTATTTTGCAAACACAGGTTAAAGTACCGTTTTTGAATTTTCGGGTAGCTCAAATGTATTTGCAACTCAACAACACAATTCAAGCTAGACAAGCTTTGGCGGACTATACGGCAACATCCGCAGGTTCCCAAGACATGGCAACACAGTTGCTGGCGGCAGAAATCGAAAGACGGGAAGGTAACTTGGATGGTAGTGCTAAGCGCTACTTTGCTATACTTACAAGCAATCCTAGCAACGATATAATTAATGGTGCTTTGCGCGGATTGGTAGGTGTAAAAGTGCAGCAAAAGCGTTTTACAGAAGCTTTGGTAGTATACGATCAACTTCTAGAACGCAATCCCCAAGATATAACTACTCAGTTAGGACGTACTAGTGTTGCCTATCAAGCCAAACGTATTTCTAAACCAGAAGCTGAAGCTGTGTTAAACAATTGGTTAGCAACTCAAAAAGCGACTAATACCCCACCAGAACTGTATAGTTTGGTAGCACAGTTACCTACTGCCCCTTCTCGTGAATCACTATATAATTATTTAGTAGAAATTGACTCGGGTAACATTAAATTACAACAGCAATTACTTGAAGTTATAGCTCAGCGAAACCCAAGTGAAGCACGCTTACGAATGAAGCAGTTGATTGCCAATACTCCAAATGATGCAAATTCATCTCAGAGAATAGCATTGTTAGCTCAGGCTGTTGGTGATTTGAATATGGCTAGTAAAGCTTACGAAAATATTCTTACCGAACAACCAGATGATGTAGACGCTTTAGCAGCTTTGGGGGGAATTCGCTTTGAGCAAAGGCGATTTGATTCAGCCGAACAAATTTATGTCAAAGTCTTGGAACAAAAGCCGCAAGATCAACAAGCACGTCGCGCTCTTGCCGGTTTAAATGCGATATTTGACCGACCTTTAGCAGCCCTTAAAGCCCTCGAACAACTACAAATTGAGCAAATTGCCAATGGTGAAAGGGATGCTGAAATTTCTAACCAGATGCAGCAAATACAAGAAGACTTTCTGTTACGACGTGGTTTTCAGCCACCTTGGGAAAGTTACGAACGTCGAAGCAAAAATTAATCTTCAAACAAATTTTTCATGAAGAATAGATTTTTTAGTTAATTCCACGCACTGGTGAGGGAATAGTAATACTAGTACTCTCACAAGCCAAAATTGCGGGGTGAAGTTAGTGAGTAGTGAGTAGTGAATAGTAAAGATAGTAACAGGCAAAGTTCACTTGGTGGACTACTAGGAGAAGTTTCTCTAACTTATATTTGAGAAATTAAGAATAGGGAAGATGAAAAAACAATATCAAAGGAATAATAAGTATCTCCCTTAGAGAAGAGCGAATTATCTTACACTCTATATTTACTATATTTACTTCCTTTGCTAAGTTACTTCTTCAAACCTATTATTTTTCCCTTGAATAATTAGCAAAAATTAATGCAAATGGTTCTTAATATGAACTATCTTCCAAAAGTAGCAGCTATTTTTAGCCTTATTTACATATATGGCTGTAATGGGAGTTATTCAGGTACAAATGCTGAAAAAAACTCCAATAAATCTTTGGAATCAACACCTACGCCATCAGTTATCAACGATGATACTCTGAGCGGATATAGCTCCGCTAATAGCGTTCAATTTTTGGCAGCCCTTCCTCCATCAACTCCCAATCGACAGTTATTAGTGGAAAGCTGGGAGAGCTATCGTCGTCGATTTATCCAGAGAGATGGACGAGTAATTGATTACGAAGCCAGCGATCGTTCTACCAGTGAAGGCCAAGCCTATGCCATGTTAAGAGCGGTACTGATCGACGATCCTGCAACTTTCGCTTTAACTTTAAACTGGGGAGAAAACAACTTGCAAAGGCTCGGGAGCGGCAAGCCTTTAGATAGTTTATGGGCTTGGAAGTGGGGGCGTACATCTGATGGTAGCTGGGGTTCCATAGATGAGAATTTTGCTAGTGATGCTGATATAGATGCTATTACAGCCTTGATATTTGCATCAAGGCGCTGGAATCGTCCGGATTACCTGAAAATAGCCAAAATAAAACTGCAAGATTTGTGGAAATATTCCACTATAGTGGGGGCAGAAGGTAAACGCTATTTGCTACCGGGCCCCAAAGCTGCATTTGTAAAAAATTCATCCAATTTTTATCTGAACCCATCCTATTTTGCTCCCTACGCTTTTCGCTTATTTGCCCAAGTCGATCCCGAACGAGATTGGTTAAGTTTAGTAGATACTAGCTATGAAGTATTGAAAGATTCTAGACAAATTAGTACCGTAAATTTACCTAGTGACTGGGTTGTTCTGGATGCAAAAACAGGTAAATACCAACCTGTACCTCCCGATAGCCCCCTAAGTAGTGCATACAGCTTTGATGCATTCCGTGTTTGGTGGCGAATAGCATTGGATGCAAGTTGGTTTAATTCGTCTCAAGCACGAAGTTATCTTGAAACATCTACTCAGCATTTAATAAAGCTTTGGCAAGAGCAATCAAGCATACCAGCGCGGATAGATCTTGAAGGTAAAGCTTTAGTAGATTATGAAGCTACGTCTCAATACGCCATGCTTTATGCTGCAAGCAAGCTGATAGAACCAGAATTGGCTCAAGAATTACTAGATAAAAAATTGCTACCTCGATATCAACAAGAAGTTTGGGATGATAATGAAGCTTACTACACTCAAAATCTGGCTTGGTTAGGGTTGCTATCTCCAAAAGCAATTTCTCCAGAACTTTTGCAAAATAATTAAGAAGTTATGGCACTTTTATCCAAAAAGGGAATAGAATAAATCAGCCATACTTAAGTAATAAAAAAATACTCAAACCAAGTATTTTAAAAAAAACAAAAATAGACCATTTAAAAATAATTTCATACTTGATTTACCTAATAATTAAAAAAGCTGTGTTATGAAGCATCTATTTGATTTAAAAGCGATTAATAAAGCATTTATTGTATGTTTTTGCTTACTATCGGCTTTACCAACTGCCGAAGCTGCCATTAAAAATGAATTACCACAATCTAATGGTATTTTATTAGCACAAGCATCTAGAAATAGAAGGAACAGTGCTACAAACTCGAAAGCTTCTCAACCGAAATATGACGACGAATACATTTTAGAATTCAATCGCAGTCCCATAGTTGGGAACCGGATGCGTTTGCGAGGGGTTTATTCTGAAGGCCGTCTAGGTTTTACTCGCCCTCGTGGCTGGAATGTGGGTAGCGTAAAAGCTTTAATTCGCTTTCAACACTCGCCAGCACTTTATGCCAACCGCTCTAATTTAACCGTACTAGTTAACGATCGGGCTGTAGGTAGCATTCCTCTAAATCGTAAACAATCCCAAGTAGGTAATGTACTTATAGATATTCCCGCACAACTGGTAAACCAAGATTATAATGAACTCAAAATTGTAGCACAACAAAATAATACTTCTGGATGTAGCGATCCAAGCGATCCAACCCTATGGACAGAGATTTTACCAGACTCAAAATTAATTTTTAACTTCGCGCGTAAACCAATTCCTCTCAACTTTAGTAATTATCCCTATCCCTTCTTTGACAACCTTAATTTAGAAACCAACAAAATCGCTTATTTACAGCCTCAAGGTGCTAGTAAATCTTGGCTAGAGGGAGCGGCACGTTTGCAAGCTTCATTAGGCAGGCAGGCTGAGTTTCGTCCGATAGAAACAAACTTAATCTCCGATCTCACAGATGTATCGACAAATGAGAGATTGGTCATTATTGGTACTCCCAGCGAGCAGCCCGCCTTGGCCGATTTAGATTTACCTCGTAAAATAGCGGGTTCTCAAATTTTAGACTCCAATCAGAATCCAATATCTGAGGATACGGGAGTACTAATCATGACTACCACAAAAAAAGGTAGAGTCCCCGTTCTCATTGCCACTGGAAACGGTGCAAAAGGAGTTGCTAAAGCTGTACGGTTTTTAGCACAGCCCTCTTCGCGGAAAATGGGCACTGGGCAAGTCGTTTTAGTCAATAGACTTGAAGAAGCCACCACGCCTCCTCAGCGGCAGTGGCCTCGTTTTTTACCAGAAGCTGATAATTTCCAACTGAGCGATATTAAAACTCAATTTAACGGTGATGCCTTTAGAGATGTCAGCGTTCGTGGTTCTGCGGCACCAGCAATTGACATCGATTTCCGTGCATTACCGGATGACAGATTTCTGCGCGGTAGTTCGATGAACTTGGTTTACAGCTACAGTCCACAGATGAATCCCAGAACCTCTGCTGTAGAAGTCTTGTTAGATGGGGTTTTCATTGGTGGAGCGCGTCTGGATTCAGAGCAAGGAGAAATGCGTAAAAACCTGAAGGTAGATTTACCAGCTAAATTGGTTAAGCCTGATTCTAAACTTCAGGTATTTTTCCGGATGAATCCCAAAGAACCCTTTGATAAAGCAAATTGTATCAGTCCACCGGATCAACAACTCACAGGTACAGTTCATTCTGATACCAGCTTTGACTTAAAACGAGAAAATTCCGTGCAGCTACCAAATCTTGAATTAATGCAATATGGGTTTCCATTTGCTGCACCTCAAGATTTGTCTAAAACTGCAATTGTACTTCCACAGGAACCAACCCCTACAAATATTTTGACAATGCTCGCTTTTAGCGAACGTTTGGGAAGGCTCAGTCGTGCAGATGCCGTCAAACTAGATGTATACACTTCAGACACATTACCCGCAGAAGTACGTAAAGAAGAGCATTTGATCGGAATTGGTACACGAGAAAGGTTTCCCTTCCCTGAAGTATTCAAATCCCCAGGTTTTAACTTGAGTCAGTCATTTTTACGCGGCTCAACCCAAAAAACCGTTCAAACTCCTCAAGATAGACAAGGGATGATTAAGCAAATTCTCTCTCCTTGGAATGGCTCCCGCGTTATGTTAGCTTTGACTGCTCAGACAGATACTGGGTTAGAAAAAGTACGACAAGTATTAAGTAAAGATCCTTGGTTTTTCCAACTTAAGAAGGATACGGTATTAATTAGCAGTGACAAGAAAAACCCGGCGGCTTACGATCCAGACGGCTATCAACTAGCATTTTTTGACAATGCTCCCTCTACTCGTCGCATCGAAAATACTAATCCTCTGAGTAAAATATCGCGGATGCTACAGGAAAATTGGCTGTTAGTGCCTGCGGGTATTGTTGGTTTATCTCTCATACTCTATGGAATTGTTCAGTTGTATCTAAAGCGGTTTTCTACTGCTGACAAGAAGTAAAAATTTTCAAGACATTAAATATTCCTTTCCCAATTAAAGGGGGAGTTATTCTTTCTCCTCCTTACCCTTTAAAGAGATAAAAGATTAGGAATAATAATAAAAATGTGTTTTTTTTAAATTACTTAGAGCTATTTTTAATGCTTCTTAAGCCTTCGCACTTGATAGAATACAAAATCTGGATTAAATGAAAAAAAATCCTACTTGATTCAGCTTATATATGATGAAGAAAGCAAAAATAAAAATAGAAAAGGTAAAATAGCAGAAAAATTTTTAATAAATTAAATAATTTTACCATCTATTTATTTGTTGGTAACCGATAAATTACTCGAACGAGTATCTTTTAATTCAAAACTTTTAATTAAATAAAATAAAAACTTGCCATGCCCTCTTCAGTCCGAAAGTCTACCAAAAAAAGCCAGCGCTTTAACTTAAGCAGATGGCTAATTGACCTGACACCCAGCTTTTTCGATAGCGCATTAGAAAAAGTGGGAATGAAACAGTTTAAATGGCTCATTCTACTTCTATTAATATTCTCAATTCCGCTGATTATTACACCGCTAGAAGTTTGGCAGCAAGGAGCTATAGCTCTTTTTCTCATACTACTAAGTCAATTGGTATTAGGAGCAGAAGAACAAGAATCTTCTAGAAAAGTTAGCGATTATTATCACCTGTTTATGGTGTGGCTGAGTCTTGTGACAACAATGCGGTATTTATATTACCGTCTCAGTTATACCCTAAACTTTGACGGATGGATAAATGGTATTGCTTGTTTAACCCTACTAGCAGCAGAGTTGTATGCAATTTTTACCTTAGTACTAGCATACTTTCAAACCTTAAAAATTAAAGAACGTCAACCAGTTGATATTTCTACCATTCCTCAAGAAGAATGGTTTAAAGTTGATATTTATATTCCTACCTACAACGAAGACGTTGAAATTGTTCGTAAAACAGCACTAGCAGCTTTAGCTTGCGATTATGCTCCCGAGAGAAAAAAGGTTTATGTTCTCGATGATGGCCGCCCTGAAAAGTATGAAGAAGGCGATCCACGTCGAGAGACTTTCCGCCTCAGACGAGAAGAATTACAACAAATGTGCGAAGAACTCGGCTGTATTCATATGGCGCGAGATAATAATGACCATGCCAAAGCTGGTAATATCAATACGGCTTTTTATAAAACTGACGGTGATTTAGTCCTAATTTTAGACTGCGATCATGTTCCATCTCGGCAATTTCTCTTACATACAGTCGGTTTCTTTTACGACCCTAAAGTATCCTTTGTTCAAACTCCTCATTGGTTTTATAACCCAGATCCTTTCGAGCGTAACCTACTTACCGACGGTAAAATCCCTGTAGGTAACGAACTGTTTTATAAAGTACTGCAAAAAGGTAATGATTTTTGGAACGCAGCGTTTTTCTGCGGTTCAGCCGCCGTCATTCGTAAAACTCACGCCCTTGAAGTTGGAGGAATTGCGGTTGAAACCGTAACGGAAGATTGTCATACAGCATTACGATTGCATTCGCGGGGTTATAAATCCGTCTACTACGACAAAATTATGGTAGCGGGATTAGCTCCAGATACCTTTTCAGCTTATGTAGGGCAACAAGTACGCTGGGCTAGAGGAATGGCCCAGATTCTCAGACTTGAAAACCCACTATTGAACCCCAAGCTAAATCTAAATTTTGCTCAACGAATTTGTTATTTAAGCGCCACTTGCCATTTCTTATATGGTTATCCTCGACTAATATATGCAATCATTCCCACCTTGTTCTTATTATTTGGGATTAATCCCATCCAAGGTTTAGGTTTGGAAACTCTAGCATATGCTTTACCACATATTATCCTCTCCCTAGCTACTAACCACATTATTTACAAACATGTTCGATTTTCATTCTGGAACGAAATTTTTGAATTTGTAATGTCTTTCCAAGCAGGTTGGGTAACATTGTTGGCAATACTGAATCCGAAGATGGGTACTTTTAACGTTACCGATAAAGGGATCAATGTTAGCAAACGTACCTTTGACTGGACATCGATGCGTGGTTTGGTGATAGTAACAGTATTAGTAGTCAGTTCCTTGCTTGCGGTTCCTTATTGGTTATTATTACGGCCAGAAGATACGGAAGCGGTGTTAGTTAACACTTTATGGTCTGGTTTTAACTTGATTCTGTTAACAGCAGCTTTACTCGTAGGATTTGAACAACCACAAATTCGTACTGCTCACCGTTTGCAAAGACGGCTGGCGGTAGTAATCTCCAGTGATGACCAAACTATTATGGGAGAAACAATTAACATCTCAGAAACTGGTGCTTTAATATCCTTGGAATCGTGGTCAAATTTACCAGATGAAGTGCAAATTGAGGTTATGGGAGATTTTACGGTTCGCGCTGCAGTAAATGCAAGGGTTGTACGAATTACTCCTGTAAATGAAATAGAAACTCATTTGGCTGTCGATTTTATTAACCTTAGCCGCACCCAGACGGATGATTTAGCCTTGGTTATGTATTCCGATGTAAAAGAGTGGTATTCTCAAAAGCGAGAAAATGCCGATAAACCAATTGCTTCTCTTGGTTTCTTGGCTAGCAGTATAACTCGTTCTCTGCGTGAATTAAAACCAACTAATACCAAAAAAATACGCAAGGAAGTAAATACCAAAGCTCAACTTTATTGGGATGGCCATTTCTTTAGTGGAGTTGCTACCGAACTAGGAATAACAGGTTTAAGGCTGGAATTAGATAGTAAAAAAGCAATATCAAATAATGATAGATTACTTGGAAAACAAGATTTAGAAAAAATGCGGAGTATGAAACCGCTAGTTGGTTTGCTATTAAGTCCAAAAGGTGAAAATACTTCACCTACCCGATTTGTTGCTGAAATCAGTGTAGTGGAAGAAGAACGCGGAAAGGTATCGATAGAGCTTAATTTTCCAGAAAAATTCAGCAATAGACAATCACCCAAAATCAAACAGCTTTTACGTAATAATTTAGGTGATGATTACGATCGGAATAGTATTGCTGCTTAAGTATTTTATTCAGAAGTAAAAAGAATAGGACTTATTGCATTAATACTTTCTTTCTCACGCCTTTATCTCATAGAAGAAAAGAAAATGTTATAAGTTAAAAAATTATTAATTCCGTTCATCTATCGATAGATAAACGGAATTAATTTTATTACATAACAAATGTCTTTGAATGAAGTTGAAGAACAAATATCAGTAGTTATACCAATTCTGTATGAGGCTGCACTAAATCACCCACAGCTTAGAAAGCTGGGGCTATAGATACAAAGCCCACTTTTATGGGCTGAACTACGGCGCATTTTTCTACAGAAACGGTAGTATAGGCTTTAATAATAATAGGACTTACGCAACTGGCACATTTCTGCTGTAGGGTGCTTATACACTGACAGACGGTGAGTGTACGGCACCACCCGAGTTGTGTGACAATTGCGTAAGTCCTGAATAAATTATTCTGTAACTAAATATAATAATGGTATGGAAATATCTCTAAATCACTTCATAGCATCAGCAATGAATTTTCAAGAAATAAAATGATTTATAGCACTAGAAAATACAGTTCACTTAATATCCGTAAACCGTTACTGCTAAATCCATAGATTTGATAATTTGAAACGTGGTGAGGAGATTTTTAGTTTTTAGCTAGACTGCTGCATTTTCCACAAATAGCTAGAAACTAAATTAGTCACAATATGAGCAACTATCGGTACCAATAAGTTACCGCTCAAAAAGGCGCTGTACCCTAAAATGACTCCGACAATAGTTGCCCAAAGTACATATGCCCATTGTTGAAAATCGCTAAGATGTAAAATGCCAAAGCAAATACTAGATAGGATGACGGCTAAGTGATTAAATCCTAAAGCAGGAAGCATTACTCCCCTAAACAATAATTCTTCACTCAACCCCGGCAACAAACCTAACCAAATCAAATCGGGTAATGCTAAAGGTTTGAGTACAATTTCCAAGTAATAGTTGGCACTTTTACGGTAAAAAGGAAAAAATCGATAAGCTAAACTACTCAAACCGGTAATAGCTAAACCTAGTGCGATTCCGATGAATAATTCCTTTTGATGCCAATGCCAAGACATTAAGGAAAAATTGCCAAATTGTAAGCAAAGTTTGGCAATTATCCATAAAATAATAGCTGTCACTCCCATTGCCATCAGCACCTGGGTACGTGTGAGGTATGGAATTTCTGGCTCGTGCTTTTGCTGTTGCGTCACAGTTCTTTCAAAATTAAGGAAACGTTAATTGGGAAGGTAAGATGAGGAAACAACTAACATTTAACAACTAACATTTAAACCAACGACTGTAAAGGAAATATTGTAGAACTTAAAGCTGATGGGTTAATACCTGCTTTGCGAGCTGCTAATACGCCTATTGCTTCCAAGTAAGAGTTTACCGATGTTGTTTTCATTCCCAAGAGTTGAGGAGGAACTTGCATCTGAGTTTGGTTTTCCTCTACAGTAATTATCTCACATTTGCTTTGACTCAAACTCAGTAAAGCGCTGCTACCACAAGCATTCGCTGGTACTATTACTGCATCAAGTGCTGAGATCCATATATCATTATTGGAAAATTGATTAGATTTACCAATAACAAATTGGGGTGCGCGACTTAAACCCACGAGTACGCTTGGTAAGAAAGTATAACCTAATTCTTCTGCCGCAGAACGTGGAGATAAATTTGCATCTAAGACTGGCGGGGAAAAGGTTGGAGAATGAGCGCAAGGAATCTGAAATTGTCGTACTATCAAATGACTAATTACTGCTTCTGCACCCCCGACTGGATCGACTCCTTTACCTTCACGGTAGTTTTGCTCTACTTCTTCATCGATATAATCGGGAAAACGCGCAACAACTGCGATTGCTTCTGCACCAGCTTGGTTGATTAATTTTTCTGCTGCACGTAACAAACTATCTGGATTTTCTATAGTACCCCAACTTGCTCCCGATGTGGCTGAGCGTAATTCTACATTTAACGGAGCATCAGTGATTACATAATCTGTTAAATTTAATCCTAGGGTTGCTCTTGCTGCGTCTGCTGCTTGGAGATTTCTTAAACGTAAATCTGGCTCGATTCCTTTATCTAAAATTAAACCTATTTTATTTTGATGCACCGGCTGTAAACCCCAATCTCCTTGAGCGAATTTGTCAATGCCGTAACCTTCCACATATAAAGCGTTGGGTAGATTCCAGTACAAAATTGCACCGTTAAGAATGTTAGGATGAGTGATCAAAACATCACAAACTTCAGCCATAGCCTTAGCGACAGGTAATGCATCTCCTGCATAACCTCCGATTGCCGCTCCAATGCCGGTTGGAATAATTAAGATAGCGGTATATGGACGCATTTATTCAGTTATCAATTATCAATTAACAATTATCTAATAAATCTTCTAATAAATCGCAAAAAATATGGAAACGACAGCAGAATTCTTGCAAGTTACTACCTCTTTGTTCGATTTATTAATTAAATACGACCATTTAGCGGCTTATTATTTGGGGTATGAGTTGTGGAATCAATCAGTAATCAACAAAATTCGAGAAGTAGAAAAAAATCAATGGCATAATTTTTTCTTAGTCAGCAGCGGTTCACTAAACGATCGGATATTAAATATAAATAAGTCTTGGTATTTTTTTCACTACTTATTGACAGGTTATAAGGCTTTAGATAAACCTGATAATTTTAATTTTTTTCATCCTTTAATTAGTATAAATCAAGAAGATAAGCTACCTTTTATAAATGCAATTTTAGGAGGTAAATGTTTGTTCTACGGATATTATATATTGGTACGTTATTTGACTTCTAACGAAGTTAATCAAATCACTGATGTTTTATCTGAATTAGAACTTTTTGATGTGATAGAAAGATTGGATACTGGAGAGTATAAAGATTATATCTATGACTCGTTATCTGACTATCCTTATTATGATGCATTAGTAGATTATTATAAAGATGCAGCAGATAAAGGTAATGCAATGTTGCTATGGTTAAATTAAATAAAATTATAAACCTTGATATAAAATTCCTAATATATTTTCAAGCTCTTGAATATAGTAATTATTTAAATCAATCAATAAATTACTACCTTTCAACTTGAGAAACTTCCAAATATCTCCTGTCGTTACCGCTCCATAAATAGTTGATATATCAGTATTTTGCTGCTGGTTAAATATTTGTGCAGCTAACATCCCACCCGCACAATGTCCCAGTCCATTTTTTATATTTTCGTTTTGAGCTTCAACAATAATTACAACGGGAGCATTAATCAGCAGTTGTTCCTTAGAACGACTAATTATAAAATCGCAATAACCATTTAAGCCTTTATCTACATCTACATCAAAATTTGTTCCGGAAAATAGACTGATCTGATAATTACTTCTACGTCTAATTTCTAGTAAAATAGGCAAAATAATCATTTCCGAACGTGCTTTTTCAGTATTGATAGCTAAAGCGAGTTCGGCAGTTTCTTTTAAATCACCTTTTAATTTATCACTTGGTTTTAAAGGTTCAACATTGGCAAATAAATCAGCTTCCTCTTCTATATAAATATCAAAGCTATTTTTAAATTTACTCAAAGTTAAATCGCTGTATGCCATTTTCTATTCCTGAACCTTAATTAAGGATTAACGAATCAATCTTCCTTACATTTTTTCCATCGTTACAACAGCTTCCAAAATAACTTTCCCTTTCTCAGAATCTATAGAAGTAATAGCCCAACGTAAAGGTGTACCATATTTCTCTAATTCAGATTCTACTAAGTTTTTCAACAGAGCAATATCTTCTTGTAAATTAATTTCTGTACTAATAAAACTAGTAATCACTATATCTTCTTCTCTTTCCTACTAACTGGTAACTGTTAGTTATGCCCTGTTAACTGTAAATGATTAACTGCTATTTAATAACAGCTAATCATTTTAAAAAATGTTAACTATACCTTACCAAACTGCCTTTGATAAACAATTTCTTCCTGCTCAGTTTCAACTTTCAAATCAGAAAGAGGATAAGCAACACAAAGTAATGCAAAACCTTCCTTTTGTAAATCTGGATTAACTCCCATACCGTCGCTTTGGTCCACACTACCATCATTGATGATCTTAGCGGCACAGGTGGTACAAACACCAGCATTACAAGAAGAAGGTAAATCCAAACCCGCTTCGTCGGCAACAGATAAAATTGTTTTATCTTCGGGCACCTCTAAAGTATGGGTTTTACCTTGATGGATAAATTCAACGGTATATGTTTTAGTCATATACAATATTATATGGTAATGCGTCATCAGTATAATACTGAATATTTTATATTATCAATAAGTCAATAACTTAATTATTAAGCAGTAGATAAGAATTATTTTCAATTACATAAATTTGCTTAATTGGCTATACAGTGATAGTAAGTCCTTTGTCGAAAATTATAAAATGGTTCTATGAGTTCCTTTTTTATTTCATTGCAAAAAATTTCTATATTAATTTTCTTCAAAGAAATAAAAGTATCTATATACACATTAGTTTACTAGCTTATATTTATGAGGTTAATAATGCTTATAATTAGCAGTTTAAAATTTTTGAAGACTTTCACTTGGGCAAAACTAGTAAATATGTTGCCACATAATAAAGCAGTCTCAAGCTCCTAGTAATTGTTCATTAGTCGCTAATTTTTATATTTATCAAAAACTATTTTCGGAAATATTTAAATGATAGTTCGTATAGCATACAACAAGAGACATCTCACAATTACTTAGAAGTCTATCTCTAGATTAACCCCAGAATTTTGAAGAAAAGTTAATCTAAAAAGTAAAGTAAAGAATAAATATTCAAATATAAGTTTGAAATTGTATCGATGGAGATGAAAATGCTTGAATCATATCGGCAACAGGCACAAGAAAGAGCATCATTAGGGATTCCTCCTTTACCATTGGATGCAAAACAAACATCTGATTTGTGTAACTTGATGATAAATCCACCGACAGGTGAAGAGGAAAATTTACTATATTTGTTGCGGGAAAGAGTTTCTCCTGGAGTAGATCCAGCAGCTTATGTAAAGGCTGGATTCCTGACTGGGATTGCTAAAGAAGAAATCGATTCTCCTTTAATTTCACCCATCGAAGCAGTGCAAATGCTGGGTACCATGGTGGGTGGTTACAATGTTCAGTCTTTGATTGAATTGTTACAGTCTCCGACAGTATCGGTATCTGAGTCTTCTGAAACGCCTTTGGTGATGGGTGGGGAAGGAAAAGAGCCAATTTCAGCTTATGCCGCTACTGCTTTAAGTAAAACGCTGTTGGTTTACGATGCTTTTCACGATATTTTAGAATTATCTGAAACCAACCCTTATGCTAAGCGAGTAATTGATTCCTGGGCAGAAGCGGAATGGTTTACAATTCGTCCAGAAGTACCCGAATCAATTACCGTTACTGTTTTCAAAGTTCCCGGCGAAACCAACACTGACGATTTATCCCCCGCGACTCACGCTACTACCCGCCCAGATATTCCCCTTCACGCTTTGGCAATGTTGGAAAATGCCATGCCCGAAGGGTTAAAAACTATTGCGGAGTTGAAAGAAAAAGGACATCCTGTGGCATACGTCGGGGATGTGGTAGGAACTGGCTCTTCTCGTAAATCGGCGATTAATTCGGTATTGTGGCAATTAGGAGCAGATATTCCTTTTGTACCGAATAAGCGAGCCGGAGGATATATTTTAGGCAATAGTATAGCGCCAATATTTTTCAATACTGCCGAAGATGCGGGAGCTTTACCCATCGAGTGCGATGTCACTAAGATGGAAACGGGTATGGTAATTACTATCTATCCCTACAAAGGAGAAATTACCAATGAAAATGGGGAAGTTATTTCCACCTTTAAGCTAAAACCCGATACAATTCTGGATGAAGTACGCGCTGGTGGAAGAATTCCGTTATTAATCGGACGTGCTCTTACTGATAAAATCCGCGAAGCATTAAATTTAGAACCCAGTACTCTATTTATTCGTCCCCAAGCATCACAAGATGGCGGTAAAGGTTTTACTTTAGCGCAAAAAATGGTTGGCAAAGCTTGCGGTTTACCAGGAGTACTTCCCGGTATGTCTTGCGAACCGATCATGACTACCGTTGGTTCTCAGGATACCACGGGACCGATGACTCGTGATGAATTAAAAGAACTTGCTTGTTTGGGTTTCTCTGCCGACTTGGTAATGCAAAGTTTTTGTCATACAGCAGCTTATCCCAAACCAGTTGACGTAGAAACTCACAAAGAATTACCAGACTTTTTCTCACAACGCGGCGGTGTGGCTTTACGTCCTGGCGATGGTATTATTCACTCGTGGTTAAACCGGATGCTGTTACCCGACACCGTTGGTACTGGTGGCGACTCCCACACCCGTTTCCCCTTGGGAATTTCTTTCCCCGCAGGATCGGGTTTAGTAGCCTTTGCAGCAGCTTTGGGTGTCATGCCCTTGGATATGCCAGAATCAGTTTTGGTGAGATTTAAAGGTGAATTACAACCCGGTGTGACTTTACGAGATGTTGTAAATGCAATTCCTTACGTGGCTATTCAGAAAGGTTTGTTGACGGTAGAGAAAAAGAACAAGAAAAATGTCTTCGCCGGAAGAATAATGGAAATAGAAGGCTTGCCAGATTTGAAAGTCGAGCAAGCATTTGAATTAACAGATGCCAGCGCCGAACGTTCTTGTGCGGGTTGTACTATTAAACTAAGCGAATCAACTGTTGCAGAATATTTACGTTCAAATATCGCCTTATTAAAGAATATGGCAGCGAGGGGTTATCAAGATCCTCGTACGATTATCCGTCGCGTCGCCAAAATGGAAGAATGGTTGGCGAATCCACAATTAATGTCAGGTGATGAGAATGCAGAATATGCAGAAATCATTGAAATTGATTTAAACGAAATCAAAGAACCAATAGTAGCCGCACCTAACGACCCCGACAATGTAAAATTACTATCGGAAGTGGTGGGCAATAAAGTTGATGAAGTGTTCATTGGCTCCTGCATGACAAATATTGGACACTATCGCGCTGCTGCTAAAGTATTAGAAAACTCCGGAAAAGTTACCACCCAATTATGGATTTGTCCGCCTACTCGGATGGATGAAAAACAATTGAAAGAAGAAGGTATTTACGAAGTCTTTGATGGTGCAAATGCGCGGACAGAAATGCCGGGTTGTAGCTTATGTATGGGTAATCAAGCAAGAGTTGAAGATAACGCTACGGTGTTTTCAACATCTACTAGAAACTTCAACAATCGTATGGGTAAAGGCGCACAAGTTTATCTAGGTTCTGCTGAATTGGCAGCAGTGTGTGGATTGTTAGGAAAGCTGCCATCGGTACAGGAATATATGGATATTGTGGCGAATAAAATTCATCCCTTTGCTGATGATTTGTATAAGTATTTGAACTTTGACCAAATTGCTGGTTTTGAGGATGAAGGGAGAGTGATTCCGTTGGAAGAAATGCCGAATATTGAGGATATTTTGGGGATGCCGAGTGGGGCTAAGTAATTGATTTTAGGGTGGGCGATCGCCCACCTTAAAAATAATTTATGTTACCATAATATTAACCATAACCATAAACAAATTTAAATATTATTTGTGTTTTACAGATGAAATATTTGTACAATTATACTGTAGTCATTAGCCCAGACGATAACAATACTTTCTTTGCCTATATCCCAGCTATAAAAAGTTGCCACGCTTGGGGAGAAAGTGCAGATGAGGCTTGGAAAGAGCTTGCTTTTGTTTTTGATATGATTAAGGAAGAATATGAAGAGGAAGGTCGCTCTCTTCCTGAAAATGTAGAGTTAGTAGTAGCTTAATTAAAATAGAGTTGTTAAGATACTTTTCTGTAGCTATAATGTTAAATACGAACCTTGATAACTGAATAGTGTACTTAAATGAAATGATTTCTCCTACTGTTAAACCTAGTTTAGGAAATATATAGTATGGGAATCAAGGTCAAAGACTTGCAACAAGGGCTTAAGCGATTAGGCTTTGTGAGAGTTAAGAAAAAGGGTGGTCACGCACGCTGGAAGCATATAGATGGACGAGCAACTTCAGTCCCAGATCATGGAAGTAATGAGATAGGAGGTGGATTATTTAAGAAGATACTTATAGACATAGACATATCAGAAAATCAATTTAAAGAATTACTTTAAGTCAATTATATATTTTATTATTTTTTATCAAATTTATAGTTTAATTGTTTTTTATTTAATAAAATTGGGATTAGCAATGTTGTAGTTAACTAATTGCTTCAGTTGCCTAGGTTCATTAAGTTATTAGGAGTATCTTTCTTTTAAGGCTACAGTATTGTTTTTTTATTCTTCCTTCTCAAGTAATAAATTGAGGAGGATTTTTTGTATTTGGACTTAAATAGCGAGTAGGTTGGGTAGAGCGAAGCGTTAACGTTCACGCGGAGCGTGCGGCTCAGTGTGCCTGAAAGGCATAACCTAACATCAGATAGTTGGATTAACAACAATATTCGATGTTGGGTTACGACGCAAAATAAATGATTCGCTTAATATTTGATATTATCGTGCGTCTAACCCAACCTACAATTACCATTACTAGAACAGCAATTCCTCAGCTAAACTAAAATCATAACCCCAGCAAATAGATAAAAATGAACTTTTACACAGTAATATTAAGACAAAGCGATCGCTATTGGGTCGCTTTATGCTTGGAAAATGGCATTGTCGGGCAAGGTGATACTCAAGAAAATGCGATTAGTAAATTAAAAGAAGCAATAGAATCTTTTGAAGAAGTTTATAACGTAGAAGCAAATATTTATCAAGCACCTATTCCTATTTCAGAACTACATGAATTTTTAACCGTAGAAGAACAAAAATCTGATATTTACGAGTTGAGAAAAGTTTATGCCTAAAAATATTCCCTCTCTCAAACCAAAGGAGTTAATAAAGTTATTATTGCAGGGTGGTTGTACATTTTATCGAGAGGGAAAAGGTGACCATAGTTTATATACTCGTGAAGTTGAAGGTGTACGTAGAGTGGTTCCCATTGATATGGGTGCAAAGGAAATGTCTCCTGGCTATGTTTTAAGAATTTTTAGACAGTTTGGATTTAGCGATGAGGAAATAGAAAGTTTGTTGAATAAATAATAATGCAAAAAATATACTTAGCTTTTGGCATAAATCTCTACGGTAAACTATTAGCGGAATCTCAACCATAAGTCATCACGTTAGAAGATGAATATGAGCGTATGCTAGCTGATGGTGAATTGTCAAAAATTTTCCTGCGTCTAACCCAACCTACAAATAAAATATTTTTTGAAATTATCTTCTTATATAAAAAATGTTAGCCCACCCAGGTGGGCTTTGTTTCTGTAGCCCCAGGTTTCAACCTGTGGGCATCATTATTACCGATAACCAAATATCAACCTGCGGGCAAGATTATTACCTTACAACAAAATATCAACCTGCGGGCATCATTCTCACCCTAAACCCAAATCTCAACCCTCTCCCAATAAAGAATTAAATTCAGACTTCAACGCTTTCATATCCGCTACCCTCGCAACTATTAAATTCTCCTTACCCGCATCATTTAAACGAGACTTCCAATAACTAATACTCTCAGAATTATTCATCCAAAACTGAACTACAGTATCTACAACTTCATCCATATTCCAACCCCATTTCGAGGGTACTGGTTCCACTGTTTCGAGAAATGCATCTAGGGTACATTTATGAGTTCCCAAGTACTCCACACCTTGGCGAGCTCCGTTTTCCTGACTCTGTTGCTGATGGCTAAAAAAGTGCAACATGGTCGATACACCTACAATATCGAAAGTATATTTCATCGCAATCCTCCAGTTTGTCAAAAACTTTTGATTTTGAAAGATATCTTTAACGGCTTTTCTACGGACAAATTATTAAATTTAATCTAGATTATGGTTGTTATTCTTGAAAAAAACTAGCAATATACAAGATATAGTGCTAAAATTGCTTTCGTACAAAGTTAGCAGTTCATAATCAAGAGTGCTAATATTTATCTCGTAAGAAATTAGCAGACAACTTCATAGAGTGCTAATATTAATAACACTATTTATATTAAAATATTAAAGATTTTCACTAATTGGAAAGAGCAAGTTACTCTTCTTAATATTTCTTAATATTTATAATGGTAGATTTTTCAGGGGAAGTAGCAGCTTTGTCTGGGGCCTGTTTGTGGGCTGTAGCATCTGTAATTTACGGTAGATTGGGTGCTCGTATTCCGCCTTTACAGTTAAATCTGATTAAAGGAATAATTGCGATCGCGCTTTTTCTATTAACTATTGTCATTACCGGAGAAATATTCCCCTCTATAGGCACTTTACCAATGTGTCTGTTACTACTGAGCGGTGCATTGGGTATTAGTTTGGGCGATACGGCATTCTTCACCTCCATAAATTGCTTGGGGGCACGTCAGGCATTATTAATGCAAATCTTGAGTACCCCAATTACAGCAGTTTTTGGGCTGATTTTTCTTCAAGAAAAGTTAAATATACTGTCTTGGTGCGGAATTTTATTAACAATATTGGGTGTGGCTTGGGTAGTAACCGAGCGTAATACTGATGTAAAGCATATTTCAAGGCTGGAATTCCGACGCGGTATTAGATTTGGCTTATTAGCAGCAATAGCTGGTGCAGTTGGAGCCGTGCTTTCGCGTAGTGCGATTGCCAATACTGAAATTAGTCCTTTATGGGCGGCTACCTTAAGGTTGAGTGCTGGTACATTAATTTTGCTGATATGGACATCATATAGAAAGCAAAATAGCTTTAGCATCAGCAACTTGCGCGATTCGCGAGTCATTATAGGAACTATTTTTGCAGCTTTTTGGGGAACTTACTTAGGAATTTGGCTGCAACAAACGGCGATTAAATTCACATCTGTAGGAATTGCTTCCACCCTTTCACAAACTAGCCCGATTTTTGTTATACCCATTGCGGTTTGGATGGGAGAAAAAGTTACTATTCGAGCTATTTTAGGTGTTTTCATTTCCATTACTGGAATCGCACTACTTTTTATGCCAAGGAGTTGAAATTTTCTATAGCATCTTAAATCAACATTACATTTACCAAAAATTATCTTTCCAAAAAACACACTGTTTTTGTTGAGAAGAAAGACTTTTTCCTAAGAGTTGTAAATCTTCATTACTAAGGAAAGAGGCTCCGTAATGATTGTGCACTATTGGTTTTCGAGAGGTGTAATCAAAAAAGATTGCGTATCTATCAGAAGATACTGGTATTTTGCCGCGATGAAATATACTACCAGTTGCCGCTAAAATAACAGTTCCAGGAATTCCCGTGCAAGATTTGAAATGTGATGGAGATATTACTTTCTCCATAGTTTTATCTTGAACGTAACCATGTGTGTATTTTAAAGAAGAAACTAATTTAGAAGTCAAAGATTGGGGAATATATTCAAAAGGACCATTATTTTCATCTACATCATTTAGATAAATTACGACTTTCAAGACTTTTCTATCTTCAGGATCTATATGCCACAGTCTTGATTTGAGTTGAACCTTGTTAACAATATCCCGACGAAAATACGCTCCATGATAAGCCACTGGTAAACCAATATAGTTCTCAACTATATTGACTAAACGTTGTTCTAAACCCCAAATAAAAATTTCTTGATGTTCTAAAATTTGTTGCGGAGTAGCATGAATTACAAATTCATTCTTATTCTCAGAAATGCTTCGCGGTATTTTTGGCATCAAGCTTTTAGCTGCATCAAGCATCTGCTCGGTAGAAGGAATCGACAGAGCCTCTAATGAAGTAATTGCAACTCCTTCAGTTCTCAGTTTCTCTACCAAATCTAGTTCGTACTCCGAAATAATAGGTAAATTATTAGAGTGTTGTTTCCGTGCTTCTCGGTAATTGGTTTCAGCTTGATTACACAAAAATGGAACTTGACGAGTGTTTAATGATACTTCATTTCTAACTTTGTAGACAATTCTTTTATACATAATTTAATTAGGGCTACGGTACATAACTAAGGTAAAAATCAACAATAACGCGAAGCTATGTGTATAAAATGTTGTTGGACAAATCAAATATACAATTACATATTTTCCCGGAGATAAACTGAATAAAGCTTAGAATTTGCAGAAGATTTACTTTCAGGAGAGATTACTTAACACTTGCTTTATGTAAGTTTGCCTACAAAATTTTTCTTCACTTACATTCAATGGTTGTAGTCAAATTAATATATAGTCAGGATTTGTATTTTTACATACAGTTTAAGTTTTTATACTAGCATAAAAAAGTCTCGGAACTGAATGAAATTCTGAGACTGTATGTAAACTATTTTTTGTAATTATTGACAAATTTACTGAAAAAAACGGGTACGCCCAAGTTTTGTCGCAATACCTTGTAAGGATAATGCTGTATCTCAAAAGGCTATGATTCGCAAAGCTTTGTTGAATTGAGGCTATCAGTGTTAACCCATGACTGGAAATCAGCCCTGTTTTTTTCGCTTCCGGATTGCAATAAGCTGATGTGCAGCTAAATTGAATAACGCAAAAAGTATAGATTATTATTGTAGTGCGTTAGCCCTTCTCAAAGCTGAACGCGAAGCGTGTCCGTACCCAAGGTCGGGTCGTTCCGGAGGGACTTAGGACATACATCTTGCTCGCTTGCTATATAAAAATTAAATGCGCGACAGCTTACTAACCTTAGAAAAAAGGCTACTCATATTTTTATCCTTTTTATATAGGGCTTTTCTATATTCCTAAGGATTTACGCTATCAAATGTTTATCAGTAAGTAATAATTCTTCAAACTTAGCTACCGGTAAAGGATGACTTAATAGATAGCCTTGGACTCGATCGCATTTATGTGCGCGGATAATATTTAATTCTGCTTTAGTTTCGATACCTTCAGCAACTATTCCTAGATTTAGATTATGTCCCATGTCAATAATGCCTTTAGTTATTGCTGATTTTTGTCTATCTTTATCGATATTATGGATAAAGTAATGGTCTATTTTCAAAGTATTGATTGGTATCTGTTTTAAATAGATTAGAGAACTTCGCCCCGTACCAAAATCATCAATAGCAAGTTTTATTCCATGAGAGCGTAATTCTTCCATTCTAATAATTGCTGTATGGGTATCTTGCTCAATCATCCCTTCTGTTATTTCCAGTTCTAAGGAAGACGGATGCAAATTATTTTCTGCTAATGACTCAAGTATTTTTGAAATAAAATCAGGTTGAGTTAATTGAGTAATTGAAATATTAATTGCGGAGTAGAAGTCTTTATAACCTGCATCTTGCCATATTTTCGTTTGGTTGCAGACACTATTGATTAACCATTCTCCAATTGGAATAATTAAGCCCGTTGATTCCGCTAAAGGAATCAATTCAGCAGGAGAAATTGTACCGAATTCTGAACTTTGCCAGCGGATTAAACTTTCGGATCCGACAATGTTACCTGAACTAGTCTCAATAATTGGTTGATAATGAACTTGAAATTCTTTTAAATTTCTTTTTGCTAAAGTCCGAAGTAAACTATTTTTTAATATCTGAAATTCGGGTAAAAATCTAGCAGTATTTGTATTTGCTTTAGAAATATATTTTAGTTCAGTTGTTTTCTTCTCCAAGCGAGTCATTATTGCACTTAATAGTTCAGAACGAGTAAATGGCTTGGTAAGGTAGTCGTCAGCTCCTAAATCCATACCTTTACGTAAATCGGACTTAGCAGTTCTAGCCGTAAGAAAAATAAAAGGAATAGTTGCTGTCGCAGCTTGTGAGTTTAGTTTTTGTAAAACTTCATAGCCATCAATATTTGGCATCATCAAGTCACACAAAATTAAATCAGGATTTTCAGTAAGAGCCAATTCTACTCCAACTTTTCCGTTAGGAGCACCAAGAGTTTCAAAACTCTCTGCTTCTAATAAATCCAAAATATTCTCGCGTACTGATTCTTCGTCTTCAATTACCAATATTTTAGTCATAGGTATAAAAATTAAATTAATGTTCTGGAACCTTTATGAGCTAGAATTAATCAGTAATAGCTTCTCAAAGGTATTTTTATATTCAAAATACTTGATACATTATGGCACGAGATTTTATTTGGCAATAAAATTTTGAATCTGTTGACATTTAAGTATTTATATTACAAATTTATATATTATTACTATCGTATTTTTACTGAAAATTATCAATTTATCTTTTATCAGTTAATAATAATAAAAAATACATGTAATTTTTATTGATGTTTATTTATGAGTCTGTAGGGAAATTATTTAACGGAATTGTAACTGTAAATGTTGTACCTAATCCAACTTCACTTATAACGTTTATTTCGCCTTCTTGCATATCCACGCACTTTTTGACAATTGATAATCCCAATCCCGTTCCTGGAATATTACCTACATTGTTACATCGATGAAAAGAATCAAATAACGATGGCAAATCTTCTGAGGGAATACCTATACCTCGATCTTGAATTTCAAATACTGCTCGTTCTTGTTGAGAAGAAAGAGTAAATTTAACGGTAGTTCCAGCTGGAGAATACTTAATTGCATTAGAAAGTAAATTATTCAAAATATGTCCTAATATTTTTTCATCCATGTATCCGATTAGTTTCGTTTTATTAGTCATAAAATTAATGTTTACATCTGGTGTATCCATGACATTTTTGATCTGATTAATCTGCAAATCTTCTACTAACTGGTAACTATATTCAACTAAATCGAATTTTGTTGGATTACAATCAAGCTTACCTGCTTCTGCTTTTCCGAAAAATAACACTTCATTCAATAAATTAGTTATATGCTTAACTGCTTTTTTTATCCGATTAAAATGCTTTGTCTGTTTTTCTTCATCCCATTTATGACGGTAATTTTCTAGTAACTCAGATGAAGAAAGTATAGTACTTAAAGGCGTACGGAATTCATGAGAAGTCATGGAAATAAAACGAGATTTAAGTTCGTTCACTTCCTTTTCCTTTTCTAAAGCTTGTCTTAAATTTTCTTCAAGTAGTTTACGTTCTGTAATATCAATCCTATAACCAACGATTTCTAAAGGATTATCTGCGTAGTCTTTTACTATTTTTGATTGTTCGTATATCCAAATATAGTTACCATTATTATGTAGAAAGCGGTACTCGATACTAACTTTACTTTGAGTAAATACCTTTGGTAATTCTGCAAGAAAGAATGGTAAATCGTCTGGATGAATGTGATTCATCCAGAAATTAGAATCGCATAGAATTTCATCTGCCCGATAGCCGACAATATCCAAGATATTTTCACTTATAAAAGTCACGCTGTAATCTTCACAATAATCGGATCCATAAATTACCCCCGTACTCGAAAATAGTAAATGTTGTAATTTTTCTTGTGTTAACAACAGTGACATTTCTGTCAGTTTATATTTGGTAATATCACTCTGTACACATAGGTAGTGAGTTATTTTTTTTGCCCGATTAACAATGGGAGACATATTAAGTTGATACCAATATTCGCTGCCATCTTTACAATAGTTACGTATGATTGGTGAAAATTTTTCTGAAGAAGAATCATAGTCTAATTTAAGCAGTTGATTTATTTCATGATTAATCCCTTCAACAAAACGGTTTGTTAATGCCAGAGCTTCCGAGACGCTATCGCCACTCACACGTTCAAATTCAGGATTACTATAAACAATTGGTTTAGAAGGCAATCTGATATCAAAAATCGCTAACCCATTACTACTAGCATTTATTGCTTTATTTTTTAAACGTAAACCTATTTCTGATTGTACTTGTTCGGTAATATTGGAATGAATACTTATCATACCAATAATTTGACCAGAAACATCTTTAACTGCATCAGTTCGTACGTTAATATATGATATATCTTTACGACAGGATTTAATTTCTACTTCATCACGCCATGATTTTCCTTGTTGTATTGTTACTAATAATTGTTGATATTGAAACTCATCTTTCCAGAGAAATGATAATCCGCCCTTAGCATTTAATTCTTCACGAGTATAATCAAATATTTTAATAAAACTTGAATTAAGATAAATGATATGACCTGTTAAATCTGTAATGACAATACCTTCGCTACTACTTCCTATAGCTTGTTGAAAGTATAGTAAAGTATCTAAATTTTTAATTGTAGTGCTTTCTTTTAAGCCTAGAAGTTCCGTTCTAATTTCTTGATTTTTCTTTTCCAGATGCTCTGCTTCTTCTATTTTTAACTGATAATCTTCGAGTAAGAAATGAGTAATACTTTCAGGTGTAATATAGCCTACTAATTTTTCTTTTTCATCTTCAATTACTATAGGTAGACCTTTCAACTGAGTTAAAAGATCTAACATTAATTTTATATCCTGAAAGTGAGAAAATCTCAGTTTAATGGCTGAAGTTGTCATGACTTCAGTAATCTTAGTGCTTTTTAAATTAATTTCCGACTCTACAGCCTCTAAAACATCTTCCCATGAAAACAACCCTACAGCTTGCCAATTATCTGCTACCAAGACACGTTGTAATGGTGGTTGAGATTGATTCATGAATGCAACAGTATCCCAAACTGTTGTTTCTGGCGTTACAGTCGGTGGAGTATAGTTAATTAGCTGTTCTAAAGGTGGTAGCAAAGAAGCAGGAGAGACGGCTTGCATAAATCTATAAGGAAATAGTGTTCACAAAATCTTGACAAAAAAGTAGTTTTGATAAAATCCCTTTTCATATTTCATATTCTTGTCTCTCAAAGGGAATAATAACTCGAGTAAAAATACTGAAAAAAAAGGTGAAAATAGATACTTGCTTTTGGAATAGACGATCGTTATCTGCTTAGTTCGCGGGGTTTAATATAAATAACCCCAAGCAAGTCTTCATAATCCACCTAAGTAATCGTCTGCTCCAAACAAATATCTTAGTGTAGCGTTATCTTACAAGGATGCTTGAGACAGACTAGAGAAGCACAAGGAACAACACTCAAAAATGTTATGAATAACCGCAACCATTGCTTACCATAGTTTGCATGATGGTTGCGGTGAAAAATTTTTAAGTTAGAAAAATGCTAAAAATGCCTTAAAGACAGAATTATCTATGCATTTTGCGGTTCTACTAAATTCTCAATCCCTTGGACAACTTTAGCTGATTCTATTTTGTCCCCTTCCTTAATTTTTCCTAAAACTTCTTTACCTTTAGTAAGATAGCCAAAAACGGAATAGCGGCCATCTAACAAGTTGCGTCCCGCTGGAGTAAGTTCGGCTTCAAATAGAAAGAAGAAAAATTGGGAAGAACCCCCATTAACTTCAGTTTCTGGACGAGCCATTGCTACCGCGCCGTAAGAGGAGAAAGGTAAAACAGGCATTTCGGTATAAAGACCAGCTTCTTCGAGAGTAATACCGTAAATTGGTTCTTTATCACCTTCTATCAATACTTCTAAGGGAATTGCCCGGTATTCACCTGTTTTTGGGTCAATAAAACCGACATCTTCACCCGGTGGATCTCCAGCTTGCAGTACGTAAAAATCTTCAGCGCGCAAAAATTCTAAGCCATCATAAAAACCCCGTTTAACCAAATCAACAAAGTTTCCGGCAGTAACTGGAGCGCTATAACCATCCAAAACAACTTCAACGTCTCCTTTAGTCGTTTTTATTTCTACCGTAGCGCGTCCTTTTAATTGGGGTAAATTACTGTATTCTGCGGGTACTTCATAAGGAAAACCCGTCACCATAGATTCTTCGAGTTTTCCTACCAAATCCAAAAGCTTGGCCCTTTCTATCCAAGTTTCTTCTTTGTCTTTAGTTTTGGCTACTTCTTGGAGCTTTTCTACACCAGTTTTTAGCTCGTCAATCCAAACATTGGCTTGCTGTTGATTTTCTTCGGGAACGCTTGCTATAATCTTCTCTGGTTTATTAAGAATCCGCGAAGCAGTTTTTAAGTCTTTTTTTATAGCCCCCCAGCGTCGATTTGCCCGTAGTTGGGTAGCAATATCTTCCAAGTTTTTCTGTAATTTCCGTACTGGTTCATTATCTATTGGAAGTGCATACCGCAATAAAGCTTTACCATCGGTAATTGCATTTCCTGCTGGTAAAGCAGCAATACTGGAAGAAGTCCATCCAGTTGTACTTATTCCTAAAAATAGTGTTACCAGCAGCAATGTAATTAGACTATTCTTCAAAGAAGATTTTAATAAGTTGAACATAGAATCTGGTAGTGCAACATCAAATTATTTTAGATTTCGTCGTAACCTATCAATAATCTTCCCACAGCATAGGAAGCTGAGGAAGAAAAAGGTTTTATATTTAGAGTATTTACAAGTTAAATTTATTCTTTAATGCCCGCACCCTCAATGGTGTTATTCATTAATAAGGTCTAATATTTACTGATGTCTCTAAGAATTGTAAGCGTAATCAATGTCACATATTGAATACTTAATTCATCAAAATTGATCGAATAGCAGCGCTTTTAGCTCCCGAAAAGCTAAATTAATAAGATGAAGTATATATTTATAGGAATGGCCGCAACTGGCATATTTTCCTCGTAGGGTGCTCGTACACTCACTAATATTGAGGCTCCCAACCTACTGGGAGTCTCTTGTGGTTAATAAATACCCCCCATTACAGTATTTGCCCAATAAAAATTCCAACACATTGCAGAGCAAGAAAATCATCGATGAGTAAAGACAAAAAAACTCAAGGTTTCAAAGTTATTGCTGACAACCGTCAAGCCCGTTATTTATACGAAATTTTGGAAACCTACGAAGCTGGAATTCAGCTCGCAGGAACCGAAGTCAAGTCTATCCGGGCTGGTAGAACTAATCTTCAAGATGGATATGCCTTAATTCGCGACAATGAAGCATGGCTACTCAACGTACATATTTCACCTTACAACTTAAGCGGACAATACTTTAATCACGAACCGCGTCGAAGCCGCAAACTTTTACTTCATCGCGACGAAATTCGTAAATTGATTGGGAAAACAGAACAAGAAGGGTTGACTTTAGTACCTTTGAAAATGTATCTCAAAGGCGGTTGGGTAAAAGTTAGTATAGCTCTTGCTAGAGGTAAGAAACTTCACGACAAGCGAGAAACCATTAAAAAACGTCAAGATCAACGTGAAATGCGGCGCGCACTGAAAAATTATTGAGGGAAGAATTGCCCATCAAACTACTCTACGAGATAGCTATGCCAAACTGAGGTATCTTCATTGCTGTCTGGAGGAAGCAGTAATCTCCAGGTTTTGCCTTCTTTTTGAAGTTGTAGGTAAATATCAAATAATTTTTTTGGTTGCTTTAAAATCCGTTTTGGTAACTTCAAATTTAAATCGTAAGTTCCCTGTATTCGGAAAGCTGGTAAATGCTCAACCGTCATCAGCTTCCGCTGCTTAATTGATAAATGATTGATTTCAAATTCGCGAAAATCCAAATTTAGTTTTTGGCTCAGTTGCTGTTGCGTTTCTTCCATGGAAAGGGCGATCGCATTTTTGATCAACTGTTTATTTGGCTCGGGCGTACCAAAACTACAAGCAGACAATAGTACCAGCAAAATTGCCGTTAAAACCAGTCTTAACATATCTTCCCCTAGGTATTACTCGCTAACCGTCGATAGTATATCTCAACTACCCGCTCGGATGGTGCGTTATACTCCCTAGCCGATAATTGATAATTGATAATTGATAATTGATTTTATGCAAGTTAAAGAAGTTGGCGAACAAGGACTTTTAAAGATATTGCAGCGCTTTTGTCCTCCAGATATTATCGGCGATGATGGAGCGGTATTACCAATAGAGAAAGCCGAAAAATCTTTGGTAGTCACTACAGATGTATTAATTGATAAAGTTCACTTCAGCGATACTACTACTTCTCCGGAAGATGTCGGTTGGCGATCGGCGGCAGCCAATCTTTCCGACCTAGCCGCAATGGGGGCTTTACCCCTAGGAATTACTGTCGGCTTAGGACTTCCAGGAGAAACCTCCGTCAATTGGGTTGAAAAATTATACCAAGGGATGACCCAATGTTTACAAAAACATAATACCCCTATTGTGGGCGGCGATATAGTGCGATCGCCAGTCATCAGTGTGGCGATTACGGCTTTTGGACAAGTATCTCCACAGCTTACCATTCGTCGGCATGGAGCCAAGGTGGGAGATGCAATTGTTGTTACAGGTTGTCATGGAGCTTCTCGTGGAGGTTTGGAGTTAATGCTTAATCCCGATTTAACAACAAATCTTAGCTTATATTACAGAGAAGCTTTAATTAAAGCACATCAAAGACCAAAACCACGCTTGGATGTTTTACCTATTCTCTGGGAAATGTTAGATTCCCACTCTTTGGTAGATATTTCTGGAATGGATAGCAGCGACGGCTTAGCAGACGCAATTTTACAAGTTTGTTACTCAAGTAAAGTTGGTGCAATTGTTGAAGCGACGCAAATTCCTTTACATGAAGCTTTTGATGATTGGCTGACAAAAGAACAAGCCTTACAATACGCTCTTTACGGCGGCGAAGATTTTGAACTGCTCCTTTGCTTACCAAAACAAGCAGCAACTGAATTAGTGCAAAAACTTGGTAATGGTGCAGCTGTAATTGGAACCATCACTGATAACGATAAAGTATTTTTGCATGATAATAGTGAAAAAATTCCCGATCAAGTTTTAAAATTAAATCGGGGATTTCAACATTTCACAACTCAGGAGTGAAGGGTTCCCTGCCAATTTTTAACTAACCTTTTTCGGCTTGTGCCACTTCCACATAGAGGCTAGTAATACACCAAGTAAACTAACTCCTTGGTTAATTGTTACTACTCACTAACTTCACCCCGCAATGCAGGGTTTCTTCGAGTACTAGGTATTCCGGAGCAAGGCAGCAACTTGCCGCATCAGAATAGCTCCGGAAACCGACACTCTTTCAAATACTATCAAGTTGGGCTGGGGAAACATCAGTTTGACAGGCACCCATAATCACTTTTTAGAAGAAAAAATTCTTATGGGAACCCTTGATGTGATGGAAACCAACACCGCCAACTTGGAGTAGAATTGAAAATTCCCTAATTAGTCCACTTCTTAGCAACCAATTCAGCCAAATCAACAACGCGCTGAGAATAACCCCACTCATTGTCGTACCAAGCCATAACCTTAACCATGTCGCCACCCATAACCATTGTTAAGCTGGCATCTACAATCGAAGAGGTATCGCTACCTTTGTAATCGGATGATACTAAAGGTAAATCGCTATAACCCAAAACGCCTTTTAGTTCGTTTTCAGAAGCATTTTTAAAAGCTTGGTTAAGTTCTTCAGCAATGGTAGGCTTCTCAACTTGGACTACGAAATCTACCATGGATACGTTAGGAGTTGGTACGCGTAATGCTACACCGTTCAGTTTACCTTTGAGTGCCGGCAGTACTAATGCTACAGCTTTTGCCGCACCGGTAGAGGTCGGTACAATATTCATTGCTGCCGCTCTTGCGCGTCGCACGTCTCGGTGGGAAGCATCAAGTAAGCGTTGGTCGCCCGTGTAGCTGTGAGTAGTGGTCATGGTACCTTTGATGATACCAAATTTCTCATCTAAGACTTTAGCTATAGGAGCCAAGCAGTTAGTGGTACAGCTAGCATTACTAACCACGTCATACTTGCTTGGATCGTAATCTTGGTCATTTACCCCGATTACGAAGGTACCAACGTTACCACCCTTTCCAGGAGCCGTAATTAAATCCTTTTTAGCACCAGCTTTTATGTGCTTTCTTGCCCGTTCTTCAGTGACAATCACCCCTGTTGACTCGATAACCAGGTCAATTTCCCATTCTTTCCAGGGCAAGTTTTCCGGGTTACGGTCGGATACACATTTTATTGTTTTACCATTTACTGTAATGGAATTATCATCAGCAGAAATGTCAGCGTTTTTTAAATTGCCGAGCATGGTGTCATACGTCAGCAAATGAGCATTAGTTCTGGGGTCTGAGGTATCGTTAATAGCAACAAGTTCCAAGTTACTATTTTCTCTAGTCATCCAACAGCGCATAAAGTTACGTCCGATGCGACCGAAACCATTAATTGCAACTCTAACCACAGGTCTTGCCCTCTGTATTTATGTCTAAACAGTGCTTATTTATGACCTAGATCATATCGCAAAGGGGGGAGTATTAATAACTATAGAGTGTTAGATTCCTAAAAAATCTTTATAATTTATCCCGATCAGTTGCCCAAAACACCGAGATTAGCCATATGGATTGAGATAAATTCTGTGACTAAAGATTGGCAATTGCTAAGTAAGTCGGTAGAAAAACAGAACTACATAACAAAATGTAAATTACCCTTAAAGCCTTATTCCTACTGCCTACTACCGACTGCTACGGGTTCCCATAAAAGTTTTTTCTTCTAAAAAACTTTTAAGGGTTTCCTGCCTACTGCCTTGCCCTAATTACTATTTTCAACGCCGACCTACTCATATGAGTTACGAATCATACTTGACGAAACTATTTCTAAAGAGGTATGTATTAATTGCCAGCCCATGGTAATCAAAGGTTTACCTGGTTGTTGCTTTAGTTGCTTGCAGTTCGAGTCGGATTGAGTTATATTCACACCACTTGAGAATCCAGATGCATATTGGCAAATTACACAAATGTGCCAATACTATCTTTAAAATAGCGAAGGTAAGGTTAGAAAATAACAATAGTAGTAGTTCAATAGTAGTGGTATTTGGGAATAAGAAAGGATTAGTTTACTTGGTGCGATAGTAACAGCTTTATTTTTTATTTAGTTGTTTGGTATCAGCAAAAGGATACAGCAAAGACACTATGGTTTTTAGAATTTTAATTGCAAAACTCAAGCGCGAATGTTCGGTCAACCATAGCTTGCTTATAAGTTGATGAAGCAATATTTAGCATACCTAAATTGCTTTTTAGTCTGTAGACTACAACAAAGCTGTTCTAATGACTTTACTGCCAAGAGCATGTGTGTTGATTCCATACTGTCGGAGTGTTATTCTTCCCAAAACCAATGTTCTCAAATTTATACATATGATTTCTCTCTAGTCTTAAGTCATCTTTCACTACTGGGGTAATATTGTAAACACCTGCCTTATCTTATTAAAAAAGATGTATTGTGAATTACAAATTGTTAATTTCCAGATTGTGCTTATATTCTCAGAAGAAACATAATAATAGTTTGGAAAGAGAAAAAAATGCCATCCGGGGTTAAAATCTTTCTGAACAACTAAAATAAATGCAACAAATTCAATTTTTAAATGTGAAAAAAAATATACAGGGTTGTTATCAGTACAAGTAAAATATCGGTACGATACACGTGTTAAAAGTGTTCATGGTGTGGTGTGGTGTTAAAGGAAAATAAGATGGTAAATGCAGTAGATTTCGCCGGTAGACCATTTCATTTCATTGGTGTAGGCGGTATAGGTATGTCGGCTTTGGCGTATATACTGGCTCAAAAAGGTTTTCAAGTTAGTGGTTCAGACGTTCGCCCAAATCATATTACTCACAAACTCGAATCGATTGGGGTTAATTTCTTTGGTAGACAGGAAGCAGGTAATCTGGAATTCTTTAAGGTCGATTCTCAGGAAGTAGAATTAACCAGCGCAGGGAAAAATACAACCCCTCAAGTAGTTTGCTCAACAGCTATTAATGCCTCGAATTCGGAATATAAAGCAGCATTAGAGAATGGCTGCCCAATTTTTCATCGTTCCGATATCTTGGCAGCATTAATATCTCAGTACAAAAGTATTGCTGTTGCAGGAACTCACGGTAAGACTACTACAAGCAGCATGATTGGTTATATGCTCCTGCAAGCAGGTGTAGACCCAACCATTATCGTTGGTGGTGAAGTAAAAGCTTGGGAAGGTAATGCTCGTTTGGGACAAAGCCCTTACTTGGTTGCAGAAGCTGATGAATCGGATGGTTCCTTGGTTAAACATTCCCCAGAAATTGGCATTATTACCAATATTGAGTTAGATCATCCAGACCACTACGATACATTGGACGAAGTAGTAAATATTTTTAAAACATTTACTAACCAGTGCAAAACTGTAGTCGCTTGTATTGATTGCGAAAATGTCAGCGACCGGTTCCAACCCGATATCAGCTATAGTCTCAGCCCAGATAGCGGTGCTGACTACTATGCTACCAATATTGATTACCGTGCCGACGGAACCACGGCTTTAGTTTGGGAAAAAGGGATTGCTTTAGGAGTATTGAACTTAGCTGTATTAGGTCATCACAACTTAAGCAACGCTTTAGCAGCAGTGGCCATCGGTAGAATGTTAGGTCTAGAATTTGGCGAAATTGCTAGAGGTTTAGCGACTTTTGAAGGAGCAAGACGACGCTT
>ERZ1740059.85-NODE-85-length-47979-cov-10.264794_pt1 | contig 47979 bp, 41 predicted proteins | sample MGYA00581744_ERZ1740059 | MGnify/ENA primary metagenome ERZ1740059 (study PRJEB43018, sample SAMN04849738) | marine metagenome | isolation source: floating plastic debris | place: Pacific Ocean | collected 2008-08-28 | study: EMG produced TPA metagenomics assembly... | reverse complement strand
ATGAAGCGATTTAGTATTCGTTTGGAAGCATGAGAACTTTTTCAACCAGATAGAGTTTGATATGGTTTAAGGGAAAATCTGTATATTCAATTTCTTGTCGCAATACTTCTTGATTCGTATCCCATTCGCATATCAAAACGCCGGAATTTTCTCTGACTTGTAAATGCCAGATTTGAAATTCTCGTAGTTTTGGATTTAATAGGAATTGCTTTGTTTGATGTGAAGCGATTGCGTCTAATAACCAGTAGCAATTAGCTTCTTGTGCTAGGTATTGAATACCCTCCGTATATCTCAAGCCCAGCCAGTGTTTGTAGAGATTTGCTGAACCATAAAATTTCTTTAGCTCGCTGGCTATTTCTTGTGAAGTTTTCATTTTTTCAGAATCCTTTTACGAACTTCACAACTTCATCGGCGTGAGCCGTAAAACGATAACTGCTGATAACAAATACCAGCAGTTAAAAAAGAATATTAGTAAGTGAATAAAAATACTTTTTTAATTGTTTAATGACAATTGCAACAGGCTTTTTATGTGCTGGTGCAAGAAATTTTGTTAGTACCTTATGGGAAGTAGATGATTTAGCAACTGCTATTTTTTCGATTATTTACTATCAATTACGTAAAAATGATTTAGACCGTCCTACAGCATTACAACAAGCACAATATCAACTTAAAAATTTAACTGGAGAAGAACTAAAGCAGAGATTCTATCATCAAATGTACTCATATCTGCAAACTCAGTTGTAAGATTAAGACTACGAAAGTTAGTTGCTTTACTGCTAATAATACTGGTAGTTTTGTATGTATCACAAAATAGCTTTTTTGAAATCCTCAGAAAAGTTAATCGGTGGGACACCCACCATTAATGCAGAATCGTCTCGCATATGGATTTCCACGTCTCTGTTGCGCTTGCTAAACAAATAGGCTTCTTTTAAATGGCGGGAAGTAAGGAAGTGAATCACTTGATTGGAAGAACCGCGCCAGCCTTTATTATCGTTAAGTTCTGGGGTATATTGACCATCGATAAGAACGTCAATTTGTTGCAAAATTTGATTAATTGCTGAATCAAACTTTGCTTCAAGTTGCTTTTTAGTGAAACCAGAAAAACAGATTATAGAAAGGTCACGCTTTTGACGAATATAGGTAAATAGTTCGCTTAAAGCAGCGGCTTGTAGCATTGGTTCTCCCCCAGAGACTGTCAGTCCTTCAATACCAGGAACAGATAAAATATAGTCAGCTAGTTCTAGAGGCTCAACTAAAGTTTTTTCGGTTCGAGGAATCCAGTCTGGAGATACGCAACCACGACAATTAAAGCAACAACCTTGTACCCAAATAACAAAGCGTTGATCGGGACCTAAAGTCCGAGTTATGGGACAGATTTCAGCAATGTTAAGTAGAGTCATGGCTACAAGGGTATACGAATTTTGTGTTGAGTTTGTTCGTGTTTTTCGCGAGCAGCAGTCAATTCTCTATCAACTTCTGCTAGAGTTTGCTCGATATTGTTGAATAAATTATCTATTTTTTGCTTGCCTACAGGTAGTAAATTTCCTAGTTCTTGATTACTTTGGTAGTAGCTAGCCAGTGCGGTACGAGTTTCTTCGGTTGCGGTCAAATATTCTTCAAAATCCTCTTTGGCTTTTTCTAATTTTTGTAGGGTTTGGTTGTAAGTTTGCTGTTGTTGTGCAATTTCGGCTTGTTGTTGCTCTAAAGTCGTTAACTCTGTGGCTAGAGATTTTGATAAACGTTCTTGTTGTAATTGCGTCAAAGTTATAAGTTCGGAAACACTTCTGGTTATGGTGTTTTCCAGACGATTCTGCTGAGATTCCCAGTAGTTAATCTCATCTCTAAAGATGCTTTGTTGTCTTTTCAATGCAGAAATTTGATCATCTAAATCAGATTTTTGTTGTTGGAGGGATGCTAGAGCTTGCTGTTGTGGTTCTAGTTGAGCAGTTTGTGCAGCGATGGATTGCTTTAAGCTTTCTATATTAGTAGCTTGCAGTTGTTCTTTAATTTCTTGTAAATTCGTTACTTTTTGTTGTAAATTCGTCAGTTCTGATGCTTGTTCATGCAGTTGTTCTTCTTCACTCAACAGTTGTCCTGATGACTGAAGTAGTTGAGATTTTTCGTCAGCGATTTGATTAATTTTTTGAGTATAATCGCTTATTTTCTCCTTGAGTGTTGTTGGTATTGGTAATGTTATTAGTTGTGGTAGCCAATAATTGAGTATTTCTACTTGGGTTTTGAGGGTTCGCGAACAGGCGATCGCCCAAGCTTCTAAAGTATCAGCATCTTCACTAGCCAGCTGTTCGAGGACTTCTGGGTTAAAGCTAGATTTCCATAGATTCAGAACTGCGTCTACTAATTCAAAGGGTAATCCAATATCTTGAAAATCTATGAGGTTTTGACATTGCTGTATTTGCTGCAATAACCTGGTAGTTTCTGTTAAGTCATATTTTTGATTTGATTCCATATCTACCACAACAATATTTTAATGATTACGATATTCTGTATTACTTATTACTATTTTAGAGATTTATCTAATATATAACCAGGAAACATTTTATCAATGATATTTCCTAATTTATACTCAATTAAATTTGAAGTTTCTGTTTCTTGAATTATCAAATACGCAATATGTGAGCGGTCAACTTTCATTCCTACACGATATTTTGATCTAGGAGAATAATTGGGCAATTGAATCATGTCTGGTAGAGGTTCTTGATGTTTTTTACCTTCAGACATTAACTGTATCCAAAGAGTAATAGAAATGCAATTACCAACAGGTGTGACTTCTTCTGAATAAAAGTTAGACTGTGCTAGAGAATCTAAAGGTGAACCTCCTTCAACCAGTGTAATTTCTCGTCTTTCTTTTTGCCCTGTATAAATATTGATTGTCTCCAATATAATACCCAATGTATGGCTATATTTTTCTATTGGATCGATTAATTTATTAGCAATGAGACAAGAACCATAGGAAATTGCAAAAGCACTATTAGTAATATTAAACTTGTTCTCTATGCGGTGGTCATTTTTTTCAATTTTTAGAGCATCCGTAATGGCACGTTGCACTAAAAGAAACTGACAAAAACCACCTACCATAAAAATGCGGTTGATTTCTAATTTTTTTTCTTGTAAATGTTTTTTTACTCTTTTGATAACATTTTGAATTCCTTCTCTTATAGAACTAAAAGCTTCATCTACTTCTGCAAATGTTACAGCATATTCAGAGAATTTATAAATTTCATCTTTCGCTTTGTGTTCTGGGGCGTTAAGATAATTAGTCAGTTGTTTAGTTGCTCTATCATGACTAGCTATTTTGACAGTTTCAAATTCTTTGAGCAAACTGATAAAATTTCGACTATTTTCATCTAGAGGTTGACCGTGTTTTTGGGTGTAAGCTTTCTGAACAATTTGGCGGTCAAAAGCAACACCTGCTGATTCAAGTCCTTTATCTCCTTGTCCATCAAAATATAAAACTTCAATTTTGTTATTGTTATTCCCATATATATGACAAAGGCTAACATCAAATGTGCCACCTCCCATATCACAGACAAGTAAATTACCCGTAAAAGGTTCCACTCCGTTTTCTCTAGCACGCCTTTGTGTTTCCCAAGCATAATATGCAGCGGCTGCAACAGGTTCACTTACTAACTGAATTAGCTGTTTTTCCAATCCTAATTGTTTTTTTATTATTTCTTGTAAACGCTCTCGACCTAAACCATATATATCTCGCTGCCAAATTTCCGGCACTGAAACTACAAGATTACTGATTTCGCCTTTTTCACTACTAAAGCTATAACTATTTTCAGTAGATATTAATAACTCACGCAAGTAATCAGTTGTAACGGTAATAGGAGTACGGTTATTTTTAAAATATTGGCTAAAGTCAGATTCTGGTAGTGGCAACCTCATTTTAAAATTGCCATAAGTTTCTACAGATTTGTCATGAGCGGCGGTATTACGAGCAGAAGTACCAATTTCAATAAACTCGTCTTCATGGTAAGCAATGAATGAAGGAATATACTTAGAACCACCAGGTGGTGGACAAGCAAATGCTTCGAGTTCATCATTAGGAGTGAGGTAGGAGAGAATAGAATTAGTGGTACCGAAATCTAAACCTACATTATGTGCCATAATCAGTATAATTAATTCATTTATTGTTAAAGGAAGAACTATTTATCTATATAAATTAGTTTAAATATTCTCAAAAGCTTTATCATCTACAGTACAAATAACAGTAAATACATTGGAATTTACAAGAGAATTTACATTCCAAGCCCAAGATATAGGCTGTTTTTTATTATCATGCAAATGAAGAGCTAAACAATGACATCCGGTAACAGTAGGCAGGATTTGAGTATTTGTTTTTTTTATAGTTAAAAGACAAGGTAAGGAATTAGATTGCTGGAAAATTTCTGCGATTTCTGAATAATATTGCTCAAAGTACTTACTAGTGTAGAGCAAACCATTGGGTAGTTTTTTTGTATTAGAGTCTTTATTCATTAAAAAGCGAGGCTGATTGTTTCTAAACCACCATAGTAGCAAGGAGCCGATACCGTCCATACCTGGGTGAGACTTTTCTGTCCAAAAATAGCGATAGGCAGCTATAGGAAGATTTTTATTATCTATTTCACCTGTAACCACTGCCAAAATAGAATATTCATCTATATCCCTAGCTATCAAGGCTACTTCATTATTAGTAGGAGGATAATTACAGTTAATTTGAAAGTAATCTTGGTTGACAGCTAATTTAATTTTTTCAGGAATAGGATGATTATATTGCCCTATCTTTTCTCCAATACCTCCGGTTATCCATCTACGATATATTTGAGAAAATTGTATATTGACAAAACCTATGGAGAATTCATAAATCTTCAGATTTCCTGGGAGCCAGGTTATGGGATTAGAAATTAAAGTTTTTGGTTGACATGATATGTTTGCTTGTTTTGGTTGGATTTCTTTTAATTGTGATAATTCAGCAGAGATTTGCTGTTTTTGTTGCCAAATTTCTTTCGCCCAAACTAATCTTGCTTGCTCTTTTTTCTGAAATGATTCTGGTAATTCAAAAGTTAACGGATAGGGTGTTAAGTCCCAACCGCAAGTGGGACAATGTGTTGTTCCTTGTTCTATATATTCTGTTGAGCAAACAGGACATTGAGACATAACTATTAATTAATTCAGCATTTACTTATTAAATGGAAAAATATCTGTGATATTTCTTAGCAGTTTAGAAGGTTTGTCATCCCGAACTGTCGGTATGATTTTTGTGCTAGATTGGTCTCTGCCATAAATATCTGAAGGAACTTTACCGCAGCTTAATTGGTAGAAAAAAGCTGATAAACTGTAGTGTCTTAATACAGAAAATAATTTGGCTATATTTTTAAATTCCAAACTTATAAATCCTTGTGAATTTCCATGATTTTTTCTGTATGTTTCTCTTTCTGTTAATTTTTCAACAATTTTTTGTGAAAAAATATCATATACATTGTTATCGCGAGATTCTAATTTTCTCAAAAGAGTATTCGCATAACTATCAAAATATTCCTTCCATATACTATTTGGTTGCGATAATAGCCATTGAATATTTTTACAAGCAGGAACAGTGTTATTAGACTGACATTCCATTAATATTTTCCATATGATTGTAGATTTATATTATTGAGTTTATAGCTTTTTTAGTCAGCATAAGATATTAAAGAAAACTTTTCTGGCTTGTCTAACCAGCGAACATTCCAAGCCCATGCAATAGGAGTACTATATTGTTTGTTTAAATATAATGCCAAATAATGCAATCCATTACGTGATTTAGCATATTTCTTTTGAAAGACAAACGGATAATAATTTATATTATTAATAATATTTTGTACGTGTGGTTGATATTGTTGAAAATATTTGTAGGTTTCTTCACGAGAATAGTATCTAGTAATATAGTTTAAAGTGCTGTTATTGGGATTCCATTGAAAATCAAATTTTGGTTTCCCCTCAATTAACCACCAAATTAATAAGGTACCAACACCATCAATATCTTGAAAAGCAGTTTTTTCCAGCCAGAAATATCGGTAAGCAACCGCATAACGATTATGGTAATCTTGTACAGTTGTCGCTACTGCCAATACAGAGTATTTATCTATCTCCCTTCCGATTAGAGCATAATCATTCTCTTTTGGGGGATAACTATCATAGATCCGAAAATCGCCTCCCTCAACAGCAGTTTTAATTGGATCTGGAATAGGGTGGTTAGATTTTCCTACTTCGTCACCATACCCTCCTGAAACCCATTTTCCATCTTTGAAAGAAACATTTACAAACACTCTAGAGAATTCATGTACTTGTACTGAATTTTGTTCTAACATCTGAAGTTTCTCTGGTTCAAGATTTATTTGTGCTTCTTCTTGGCTAAATTGTCTAATTTGACGTAAATTACGCTTTTCTTCTTCAGAAATTTTTGCCCACATTTCTTTTGCCCAAACTAATCTTGCTTGCTCTTTTTTCTGAAATGATTCTGGTAATTCAAAAGTTAACGGATAGGGTGTTAAGTCCCAACCGCAAGTGGGACAATGTGTTGTTTTTTCTTCTATATCTTCTGTGTTACAGATAGGACATTGAAACATTTTTCTCTCTTCTAATAAAATAGATAGTCAATTATATAAATTTCAATTTATTGTATACAGTCTATATAATTCAAAGATAATTTATATTTTAATAATTGATATTATAAAAAATTATTTTCGCATTTTTAGTTGATACATACTCTCTTGGAATTTATCATCGGGTTACTCATCAATTTGTTTTAATATAAAATCTGCTCAAGACTCACTTAATTATAGTTAATTCTCCTCGCTCTAGGCTGGAATATCCTCCAATGCAAAGGTTTTTATTGCCTCACCTGTTAAATCAAGCTTAACTATTCTACTCTTGAATTTTCTCACCATTTTCTCGTAAAAATTCCTTACATCACGTCCATTCCCAAAATTATCACCACGATTTTTATATGCATCTATAAAAATTTCCTGTAAGCTTGCTTGAACATCCTGTGGACAAATCCAACCTTGTTTATCGCACATTAAGAGAAAAATCTGAAGCATTTCTTCTCCCGAATAATCCGGGAATTCTATATTGTAGGCAATACGGGATTGTATCCCTGAATTTGCTTTCATAAACTCTGCCATTTCACGAGAGTATCCAGCAAAGATAACTATTAGGCGATCGCGGTGATTCTCTATAAGTGGTACTAAGGTATCAATTGCTTCTCGTCCAAAATCATTTCCCGAATCACTACGACTAAGGGCGTAAGCTTCATCAATAAACAATACCCCATCCTGAGCAGATTCTACTGCTTGAGTGGTTTTCTCTGCTGTTTGTCCGACATATCCTGCAACCAATTTGCTTCTATCTACTTCCACAAATTGTCCTTTTCGTAATATCCCCAAAGCTTTAAAAATTCCTCCTACTAGTCGTGCAATTGTGGTTTTACCAGTTCCGGGATTTCCCGTAAATAACATGTGTAGGGTTTCTGCTTTATCAAATCCTGAGATTCCAGCAGCTTTGAGGCGTTGATTCGCTAGTTGATTATCTACTATTTCCTTAATTGCTTGTTTAACGGAGCTAAGACCAATCATGCTATCCAATTCTTGCAATAATTGTTCTAGATTCTTTTCTTGTTCATCATTCATAATTTTTTGACGATACTTAGTTGGTAAATCTGCTAGTTGAAAAGGTTCGCTTAGAGAATCTAGCTTTTTCTCACTGACGCGCTGGCTTCGCAACTCATCCATCTCATTAAATATATTCTCCACCAACCCAGCGTTGCCAAAGTTTTGATCTCGTTGTTCGTACAGATGGGTCAAGGTATTTGTAAGAGATGTTTCTAGTTCTGGTGTAATAGAACATTCTACCCGTGCAACTGCTTTCTGAAAAATTGCCAGTAACTCTGTAGGTTCATAATCTTCAAATGTTACGACGGTGTTAAAACGACGAGTCAATCCAGGATTGGAATTGATAAATTGTTCCATATGTGCCGGATACCCAGCAACAATTACAGCTAAACGATGATGTTCGTCTTCCATACGCTTCAGTAGTGTATCAATTGCTTCTTGACCAAAGTCATTTTCTCCGCCTTGCCTTAAGGTGTAAGCTTCATCAATAAATAACACTCCATTTAAGGCTTCGTCGATAATTTCATTGGTACGGATAGCTGTCTGCCCCACGAAGCCTGCTACTAAATCCCTTCCTGCTTTTTCTATCACGTGCCCCCGTCGCAGTAGTCCCAAATCTCGATAAATTTCCCCGATAAGTCGGGCTACAGTAGTTTTACCAGTACCGGGACTGCCTTGAAACACCATATGTAAGCGAGGAGATTGAGTCGGCAATCCCTGACTTACTCGTTCTCGCTGAATATTAAGCATTTGCATCCGCCGTCGAATGAAATCTTTAACAGATGCCAGACCAATCATTTGTTCTAACCGTTCTAGGGCTGGTTGAGGGCTAACATCTCCAGAAAGCCAACCTAATCGACGTGCCTCTTCTAAGGATATTTGTCGTGCAGTTTGAAAACAATCGTACCAATAATTGAGCGGTCGGTTTTCGGCTGCTATCCAATTAGATAATTTTGATGCCATTTTCCAATCAACTGGTTTACGATGTTCCAGTCGAAAATAATCACGTAATGCAGAAATTTCGCTTGCATCAGGTGAGTTCACGCGAGAAAAATTAAACCTTTGATTACTTGAAGCAAGGTTTGCTAGAAACTGTAAACCGAGTCGGTTGCAAAAATCCTGCAATTCCGAGCGATTTTCATGGTGAAAAATCAGGATACAGAGATTGCGATTGCTGGGTGGTAAACCAAACCACTTACGCATCCGCCCAAATAAATCACGTTGGTTGTCAAAGTTCGCTAAATCTTCGGCATTAGAGAAAATGATGGCAGATTTTTGGCTTATGTCCTGCATTACTGTTTCAAAAATAGGCAAGGCTGGAGTATCTTGCATTCGTCTTACAGGAGTTGTTGCTGTTGTTTGTGGGGTTTGTGTTTGAGTTGATTTTTTGCCCAATAATCCACGTTTGCGTCCCAAGGGTCCTGGTTTCACTTTTTGAGGTGAGGAATTTTTGGAGTTTTGGGGTCGTAACCGACAGCAATCGCGGGAACGTTCATCTAAAAAGTACAGCTTTTGTACACCGGAGTAATAGATAATCCGCTGGTATCCTTGAGAATGTAAATATTGATGTAAAACTTGCTCTATATTTTGTAGTAGTAAATCCGAAGTACAGAAAGTATCGCTGGTATTTGTGCCATAAAGGACAAGAAAGCGATCGCCTATTTGTAAATTTAATTCTGATGTGACTCTTTCTACTGTCATTTTTTATAACTTTCTAATATGTAGTGCGTTCACAAAGTAGTGATAAAGTACGAGCTTTGCGAACGCTTGGGAAACTATAACAGCGATTAAATTAACTATCTTGTTGCTTTGGCTGCCTCTGACGACGTTTTACTTCCTCAATATTTTGATATTCTGTCCTTGCTTGCTGATTGCATTCAGTTCCCCGGCTTCCTGATACTCCTTCTTCTTCTAAAGCATCAAAAATGGCTTTGGCATTTTGCTGTGTAGCTGTTTCATCTACTATTGTGGAACTAAATGTATTAATAGAAACTGAGTTCGCCCCAAATTCTTTTTCTGGACTAATTACCGTTACTACTTCATCGCCAGCAATATTTTTTACCTTTACTACATAAGCATTTCGTTGGTCATCACTTTCATAAGTAGCATCAGTTTCATCATTAACTAAGGTATATCCCAACTCCCATAACACACTTACAACTCTATCGGCAATTTCTGCTCGTAATTGAGAACCCAATATTGTTAATTTTGCTTGTTCTACAATCTCTCCTAAAACAGGTTGCAAAGCGTTAATTTGCTCACCAATTTGTTTAACTTTTTCGGTGGTGAGAGTTGATTCACCTGATTTGAGTTGCGATTCTAGTTGATTTAATTGCTGTTCGTATTGGCTGAGACAACCATTCACCCAGTAGTCTACTTCTAATTCAAATTTCTGGGCTTCATCACCCTCGCCAACTTCAATTTCACATTTTCGATTCGCTTGTACTTCTGTAATTAAACTTTTCAAATCTTCCAATGCAGCATTATAGAGTAGCAACCATTCTTGCTCTTTTTGTTCTAATTCCACACGCAAATCAGCTAACTTTAAATAAGCTTGTTGGGTAAGAGGAATTGCTGCTTCGGGTACACCCCCTTGAATATTTTTACGTGCCATTTCTAAGCCGCGATGCAAATCATTTAATCGTCCTGGTGCAAAGCGTTCGTGTTGGTAGTCACGATTAATTTGTTGCCAAACTGCTTCTACATCAGCAAGTAAATCTTCAGCAATATTGACCTTTCTTTGTTTTTCCTGCTGCATATCACCAACTACTTGGTCAATTTGCTGCTTAAGAATTTGTTGTCCCTGTTCTCGTGCTTGTCTTTCCTCTGCAATTAACTCAGTAAATTTACTGTCTTGCTCGGCAATTAATTGGGTATACTCTTGACGCTGCTGTTGGGTAATTCGTAAGTATTCCTTACGTTGTTGCTGAAACCCTTGATGCATTGCTGATTCTAAGCGGTTTGTCTGTTGTTGTAGCTCTTGTTTTTGTCGAGACTCAGCCTCGCGAATTTGTGTTTGAAATTGTTCTCGCTGTTTTTTTAAACGGTTTTGAGTATCTTGTTCTAAACTTTTGATATTACTTCTAAGTTTTTGGGTTTCTTGTTGCTGCTGACGAGTTCGCTGTTCTAGGGGTGCTAAACGTTGCTGAAAGTCTTGTCGTGCTTGCTCTCTAACTGCATTTAAGCGTTGTGGTAAATCCTCTTGTACGGAACGTAAACGAGTCTCTTGCTCTCTCAAGCGACGCAATTCTTGTTCTTCAACACTGACATATTGTTTTTTTTCACCACTCATATTTTGCTCCTCTATTAAAACTATTAATTACTAATGGTTCTTAGAAATCACCAATCAAGATAAATTGAGAATTATTGATCTGCTGGTAAAATCAAACTTTCTAAAAATCCTGCTTCTATAGATGATGCAGGTTTACTCCAAACTATTTCTAGTAGCTTTAAATACTTCTTTAAAAGAATTTGCATTTTGGGAGTCCGGTATTGAGGTACGATTTGTTTTAAAGCTTCTTGCCAGTGGAATTCTACTGGTAAATAACCTTCGGCTAAATAAATTGCCTCTTTAATTAATTTGTCCAATTCTGCTCCGGAAAATCCACAGGTATTCTCTACCAAGAAATCCAAAGTTTGTGGAGGAATAGGAGGTAATTTATAAAATTGACTGCGTATTTGAATTATTTCTTGACGCTCCTGGGTATTGGGTGGCATAACAATGAAAACTTCATCAAATCTACCTGCACGAAATAGTTCGGGAGGAAGAGTAGTTCTATCATTCGCAGTAGCAATAAAAAAGATGGGATATTCATGATCGTAAAGCCATGAGAGAAAAGTTCCAAACTGTCGCGTACTGAAGCCTGCAATATCTTCACCAAAAGCACTAAAAGTTTTTTCTAATTCATCTATAAAGAGAATATTGGGTGCAGAAGCTTCAATTGCTCGTAATGCTTGGAAGGTATAACTATCAGATTCCGCAACCCATTTTGATTGTAATCTTGATATTTCAAAGTTTATTTGTGGGACACGCAATTCTTGAGAAATTGCCTTAGCAATAAATGTTTTACCATCTGACCACAAATCGGTTGTTTGATTCTCTTCTGTTTTGGGCTGTGTGAGTTTATTTTCTGGTTCCTGTGTCTGGGAAGAATCAGGATTTATTTTTGTTGGGGGATGAAATTCTTTGTCTGCATTGCTAGTAGTAGCTGATGCTGCTTGTCTAGATTCAGAAGTAATTGTACTTGTTGAAGCTGTTAGATAAGATTCAAAATTACTTGTATAATTTGGAACATTTGTTTTATATTCAGAAGTCTGTATATCCGCAGGTGTTGATTTTGCCATTGGTGGTTGGGATAATTCCACGATTTCCGATAATTCTTTTACTTCGGGGGGTTCTGGCAGCTTTTGTGGTTCGGGAATCGGTTCTATTATTTCTAATGGTAAATCAAGACGAACTGTTGTACGTCTTCGTCCTTCTTTAATCTCTCCTATCCACTTATCAATAATTAGCTTTAACTGAAAATTACCTATTTTGCATCCAGCTTGTTCTTGTAATGCTGTTTGCATCTTTCTGCGATTTTCATCTACACGAAAGTAATCTTCTGGATAATCTTCATAAGCACCTCTTAAATTTACAGAATATGGAAGTTCTTTATTATTATGGTTAGTAACTTTTAGTACAACTTTAAATTCAGGCATTTTATAATCCTTATTAATATTAATCAAAGCCTTATAAACTGCTATTCCTATACTGGAAAAAATGATGGATGATAGTAGCGCAATTAGCTTACACGCTGCAATCAATTATGGAATTTTTTTTTTGGTTCTAATCAATTAAAGTAATAGATAACGAGATACTCCTACAAAAGATTTTTCTAAACAATAAAGACAAAAGATAGTTGAAGTTAGAGATTTATAGTGCGAGCAACTTACTCACTTTCTTCATACAAATGAAAGCTACGTTAACCATCCAAATTACTGTCTGCTTGTTGTTTTAGTTGTCTGCTCCAGTTTGTAAAAGAATTTATTCCCATAAAACCCACTATACTTGTAGCTGCTAATATCCCTAAGCGTTCGGGTAATGACAATTTTTGAAAAACCGGAAACTCTATTTTTGTTGTTTTAGATTTAATAGAGGGATTGGTTACTCGCACTGATATTTTATGCTGCGAACCTGGTTCTGCTCCCGGCTGTTTGTATACTAGTTTATACTCGCGTAGGTTTTTGAGAAACTCTGTTAAACTTTTTGCAACTTCAGTCGAATTAGCGGAGAGTTTATAAATACCACCTGTAGAATTAGCAATTTTTTCTAGTTGATATTCATCAATAATGAATTGGTCAATATCACCTGGTTTGTTCAAAAAACAACTCTCACTAACATTTTGTACTGTTAGTTCTGAATTGAGAACTGGCGGATTACATTGAGCACGATTGCGTAATTTTCTCAATGATTCTCCGTAACCTAAAGTATTGATTTGAACTGGTATATTTCCGCTTTTTAGCTCATTGACAAGTTCTCGAACTTTTGGTTTATCACTGTTGTCATAGCCATCAGATAGGAGAATTGTTACTAGTTTTGGCTTGATTTGGTTGCTTGGAGTATTTCCTAGTTGTTTTTGCAAGTAATCCTTAGCTGCTACCAATGGTGTATATAAATCTGTTCTAGCACAGACTGGAACTTGCTTCAAGCTTCTGAGCTTGCTGCTTAATTGTGAACTGCTTGCGTCTAAAAACGGATTATCTCCAATTGAATCTTTATTAACGGGATACAAATGATTACAAGTTGCACCTCCTTCGTATCCAAAGGGAACAAGAGATATTTTGATATCAATATCTTCTTCTTCACTAGCATTATTAATAAACTTTTGAATAGCATCTATTGCTCCACTCAGTTTACTTTGTGTTCTTCTTCCTGAGTCAGAGTTTTTCATACTACCGCTCATATCGAGAAGAATCACGACATAAGCTTTATCTTGTGTTAATTCTTGTGGAAAATTCGGCTGGATAATTTCACCTTCGGTTTCAATTTGAAATTGGTTTTGCTTTAAACCTTCAATAGGTAAACCATCATTATTACGAACCGAAACTCTTAAATTTACTTCATCACCTTCGGTACTGTAACGCTGGATATTGACAGTATTTGCTATTACGGGGAAGGGTAGTAAGCTTAGTGAAGCAACAATCGCAGTCCACTTAAGCTTCTGGATCAAGAAATCGGTCATAGAATACAAAGCGATAGTATCTTTCTTCATCTGCGGTATGATAGAAGGTTAGGATTTGGTTATGTCTTAAGGTTTGTCGTCTTGTACCTTCGGGAATACGCCAAGCCTGAATAGCAACGGCTCCTTCTAGAAGACTCTCAATTGCAATCGCGCGATCGCGAATATGTAAGCGAGCAGCTATTACATAAATGTTGGGAATATAAATATCTGCATTTGCACTAGAACCAATAGTTAGAGGTTTTTTGGTTGCAGTAGGTAATTGAATAGATAAGCCTTCTTCTATGTTTTGGTAATCGTCTCTACCAACAAAGCGCAACTCGGGATTATTAATACGGGGACGAGGGTTATCTCTGTAATTTCCACCATATACTGACTCAAAACCTTCACCGGCTCTCAAAGCCATTTGGTAAGTAGGAGAAGTGGCTAGGCTTAAGGAGATACCTAAAGAAAGTCCTAAAATCAAGAATCCAATGGGGTCTACATAAGCTCCTAATGGTTTATGGAGAATCTCAAATATAATTGCAGCTACAAACCCAGCACCTAATCCATACCAAGCGGCTCTTTGAATACGTTGATTTGCTCTGCGGGTACCTGCTTCAATACTCCGGAGTCTCCAGCTAAGACTTTCTCCTAGCCCTGTAAACAGACCAATTAAACTCCAAGCTATAACCCTAACGATAAAAGCAGGTACATTTAACTGACGTAGTAGCCAAAAAAAGATAAACGCAACTAATCCAGCAGCAAATCCAGTTCGTATTGCTTCCCAACAGTAGCGTGGTAATACTCTTCTGTTGGCTTTTAAGCGAGTGGGATTACTTAGAAATATTTCTGAGACTACCATTGCTACAGCTAGGCTCGGTGCGACAATGGGAAATAAAACTAATTCTGGGTAGAAAGGTAAGGAGTCAATACCAGCAACTTGGGGTAAATCTATTACCAGGAATTGACTGATGCTCCAGCCTATTAGGGCGGAGACTATTCCTGAGATGGTGTAGTAGATATATCTTCTCATTTTGATCTTTGATTTTTAAGCGAGTTTACGCAGTTGATATATTCTAAAGAAGGATTTGTTTTGCATTTCTCTAGCTCTTGAATATATTGATTGAATTCAGTAGAAGGTTTGTCAATTTTTGTTAAAAGAAATTCTGCTGTTACACTCACTTGTTTATCAGTCAATTTATTCACAAGTGCATTCCAAGTTGTTGGTCCTTGATTGAGAGGATTAGAATCCTTAATAATTTCTTTTTGATCAATATCCTCTTGTTGTTTATGCTGATTTTGAAACTTATAATATTGTTCTCTCGTTTTTGAATTTTGACCGCCTAATTGTCCATCTACCTTCCCTACTCGATAACCTATTTTATTCAATATTGTTTGAACTTTTTTAATATAATTTTGAGGTTTGGTTGGGTATTCTAAGTCAATTGGATTAATAAATTTATTTTTTACCCATTTATATTCATCTCCTTGACGCATATTTGTACTTTGATCTACTAATTTTTGTAAAGATGTTTTGATATTTTCCCTTGCTTCCGAATCATTATTTTTTATGTATGATTCTACGTAATCACCTAAATTTTGAGTGTTTTGAGTGTTTGCTTTTTCAGTCTTTGGTGTATCACCTCCGGATAATTGATTTTCGTATTTTGGCCACTTCATTAACACAAATACACCTAAAGAGATGACAATAAATACTCCCAAAATTAAAGGTATTGCTGAATCCAATTTTATATTATTTTTAATAGTACTAAATCCCGATTTTAGATTTGAAACCAGTTGTGAAGTCTGGTTCTTTGTTCTGGAATGGCTTTGTTTCTGACTTGATGCACTAGCAGAATTGACTAGCTGGTTCATTTTTTGTGACAAACGACGAAAATGCTCAGACCATAAATTATTTGAACATAGTAATTTTTGGATAGATGCAGTTAGTTCTGACTGATTTCCTCTTGAATCTTCTTCTTCTAGAAGTTCAATAATACTAACAGTCATATTACGTTTTAATTGCTTCAGAGCTTTAACTTTATTATTATTACGGCAAATCTCTAAAAGCTGTCTTTGAAGTTCCAGAGAATCATCATCTATTGTCTCTATTTGATTTAGCCATACAGGTACTGATATGTAACCTAAAATCACCAATAAAGCTTTATAATTTGTCCTAAAAGATTGGTCGGAATTATTCATCATTGATTCGTCAATAATTCTATCCCTGTTCCAATCTTTAATAGGATATTGCTCTATGTAATTAGCTAATTCTTGCAGCCCTGCCTTAGAGCCATTTACAGGATTTGTAGCAATATATTTCAAACACTGTTTTATGTTATTCCAAACTTGATTATTTTCTGTATGAGTAGGCTGTGAAGAACTTCTTGACTGTCCTGGATTTGGTGTATTTGGTTGAGGTGATGGTGATTGGTGAGTACTACCGTTAGTATTACCATCAGTCAATTCTCGCTCATGTTTCTGAATATCACTGGAATTATTTTTATAAGATGTCTCATCAGAACAACAAATAAGAGTTAATCTTTGTGGCTTGTCTAAGCAACCAACATTCCAAGCCCATGCAATAGGAGTACCATAATTTTTTTTTAAATATAATGCCAAATAATGCAATCCATTACGTGAATTAGCATATTCCTTTGGAAAGACAAACGGATAATAATTTATTTTATTAATAATATTTTGTACGTATGATTGATAGTTTTCAAAATGTTTGTAGGATTTTTCGCGAAAATAGTATGGAATTTTATAGTTTAAAGAGTTGTTATTGGATTCCCATTGAAAATCAAATTTTGGTTCCCTAATGCTTAACCACCAATATAATAAGGTACCAACACCATCTATATCTTGATAATCAGGTTTTTTCAGCCAGAAATATCGGTAAGCAATCAAAGGACGATTCTTGTCATCTTCTACAGGTGTCGCTACTGCTAATACAGAGTATTTATCTATCTCTCTTCCGATTAGAGCATATTCATTCTCTTTTGGGGGATAATTATCATTGATCCGAAAATCGCCTCCCTCAACAGCAGCTTTAATTGGATCTGGAATAGCGTGGTTAGATTTTCCTACTTCGTCACCATAACCTCCTGAAACCCATTTTCCATCTTTGAAAGAAACATCTACAAACCCTCTAGAGAATTCATGTACTTCTAGAAAATTATTTTGTCGGTGACTGCATCCTGAATCAGACATTGTAAATTTACTCCTTTATTTTGATAAGTCCCTTAATCTTTTGTCATCTTTACCCGTATATAGCCAGTAAATTGGTGCAACTAAGCCAAAAGGTCTCCAAACTGAAGGGTTAGCAATTACACCATAAGTACCTCCACCGTCTTTAGATATTGTTTTGAAATTGGGCTGGGGAGGGTTTCCTTTCATCCCAAATGCCGAACAAAAGAAGTAGTTAACAGAACATCCCCAAATTCTAGACCATTGTTGAAGAGTCGCTTTGGTTTCGGGAAATTTTAGATTGACAAATTTTTCAATTTGATGACGATGAATCCAAACTTGATTTAACTCGGCTTTGTTAAATACAATAGCTATGCGGTAATTGCTTAAACTTATATCTCTAGCTATTAAACGCTCAGCTAGTTCTGTTTGCAAACGAGCAAAAGCTTGAGAATAATTTCTATCTTCGCGTGATGAGCCATCCAACAATAATAGTAAACCTGAAGAATTGGCAGAGTCATCGAAATAACTGCTTAAATCAATAGTGGATTCTCCACTACGTAAATCTTTAATAATTTCACCCGCATATTCCCGACATGATATTTGGAACTTGATATCTCTAGCGATTGGAAATGCTGCTTTTAGTTCGATTAATAAACTGTAAAGAGGAAGATTATTCGCATCACTATCCTTACGTGTGGGAGCTAGCGTTAAGCCTTGTTCTAAGATATCTTTTGCTAACTGAATCAACCTAACCGCATCATCACCAAAAGGAGTTACTGACAGAATTGGGCTATCTGATTTAGGGTTAGCCCAACGAGCTAAAGCAGCCATAAAAGTTGTTTTACCAGCACTACGCGGTCCGATAATTCTAATATCCGGACTACCTTGTAAATCTCGCGGTCCTTGTTTTTTAAAGTATTGGATCATTTAAAATTTTCCCTGTAGTTAACCAATAAATTGGAGAAATTAAACCATAAGGTTGCCACTTCTGAGCATCCCTGAGCCTAGCAGTATATTCTGATGGGGCACCAACATCAGGAATTCGGCGATTGGGACGGGGGTCAAAATTATCTCGACTAGCGTTAAGCACCCCAAAAGATGAACAAGCAAAAAACCTTAATCTGTTAGTACGTTCTGGAAACCTGCGATTTAGAAAAGAATATGTTTTTGGCAATCTGACTTTAAATAAATCTTCATCGGGTTCTAAACGACCAGGCCAAATTTCGCCACGTTCGCATTTAGACATAACAATAGCTATGCGTAAGTTTTTTATTTCTGGGTTAATTTCTTCTCTTTCTGAAATTTCTTGGCAAAGTTTTTCAAAAGCTGGTTTATAAATACGAGTATCTCGATCTGGCTGGAAATCTGTCAACATCACCATCCAACTTGTAGCCGTAAATAGGTCCTCTAAGTATGGCTGTACTTGACTCCATCTATGTGCAATGGAAAAGTTTTCAAAAATTTCCCCAGCTAAATCTCTAAAGATAATTTCAAAATTAGCAGCAGGTGTACCTTTCATCGCAGGTATATTCATCCGCAGATAATAATAGGGTAATTGTTCTACTTTTAACTTAGGTGTACCAGCTACATTCATACCTGGTTTAATCATATCTTCTACCATTCGCACTAATTTTTCGGCATCCGAACCTTGGTCGTAACTGACATCCAATCCAGGATATTTAATGTTGAGAAATTTTCTTTGGGGAAAATAAGTAAGTATAGCAAGATAAGTTGTCTTACCAGAAGCGCGAGGACCAATTAGATGAATCGCTGTTGTTTGGATATTTTTACTCATTTTAGGTATTAGCGATATATGTTCCTAAATAAATCCAGGGGAGTTCCAACAAAGAGGGTTGATCGGTGCTTGTAATAAATAGCTGGGGAATTACTCGTGACTGTGACTGGGAATTATAGTTACAAATTAGGTCTTTAACGATGGCAAAATAACTATTTCTAATATGGGTGTCATACCGAATCCAAAAACCATTGGCAGAATTTTGATAACGCCATTTTTTGCCTTCAGTTTGAACATCGCAAAAAGTATCTGCTCGGTGAAGACAAATTGCAATATGCTTGACTTGACTGCAATTATTTTGAAAAAATTTAAGCCAGCTTTCTAAGCTATTTCTCCAAGCTTGAAAAGAAGGTAATTCATCTTTAGGAGTTCTGCTATCTATGCGATTTGGATCCACCAAATCGCGGTGGGGAGGTAGCAAAAGAATGATACCTCGACTTTCTTTAATTTGTTGTTCTATATCTTTCCAAGCTGTAGGATATTGTTGCTTCCAGTCGCTATTAGAAAAAGCTTCACCAGGAGTATCCATCCATAAAACATTGATTTGTCTTGCACCTCCTGGTAATTCAAGATTTATTTGCAGGTTTTCTGTAGTCATTTTTGATGTACCTGCGATTTCTCCAGTTTCAATATTGGAGCGTCTTGCTGCTAAAGCTTCTGCATCCTCAATCGATAGGTTTTTTTTTGAATTCTTAGCTAAGGCTACAACCATACTCGTTTTACCAACACCACGCTCCCCTATGACAATAATACTCATGCAAAACCTCTAATTAGCAAATTCAGTATAATCCAAGACTTACGTAACTGGCACATTGCGATCGCCAAAAAAAATAGTACTCAAGTACTGCTAAGCAATTTGAATAAACATATTCTCAGTTATCCCGTTTGATATATACCTAAAAACAAGAGCTATTCATTATTCCTTAGTAGACGATTGATAATACGTTTGTAAGAACGCGCCATCACTTCCGCATTGTCTTTTTTAGATTAGTTGTTATTTTATTTTCCTTCTTTGTTGGGATTTAATTTGTATTTGGATGAGGAAGTTTTGTTTGATTTTCTTTCCTAAACTATTCAAATCAATATAGATATCACATTAGATGATGCAGTCAAATTATATGATTGTGGATTAGTTTCAAATAACCATAAAATTTCTTTAGCTCATTGGCTATTTCTTGTGAAGTTATCATTTTGTTAAAATCCTTTTACGAACTTCACGACTTCATCGGCGTAAGCCTTAAAACAAAAAACTGCTGGTAATAATTACCAACGGTTAAGAAATTTTTTATTTCTTGTAAAATAAACTTTTACGATTTGAATAACTATAGAATCGCTGAAGCCAAATTTATTTTATAAACTATTACTCTTTATCCTTAATTTTTTATTAAGTGTCTACAGAAGCAATTTAATTTTTTTTAGCCAGTTATTTAACTGTTAACCATACCCGGATTTCCTACTAGGGAGGGGACAACCGGGTATTATAGTAAATAAATACTATTCAATAGTACGATTTCTCAACTCTTCTCTACTACGTTGGGCTGCTTCTACAGACATAGTACCTTGAATTTCAATTTTAGCTTTCACATTCTGTCCGGTAGGTACAAAAACACCAGTAACTTGTAAAATACCATTTCTGTCATAAGAAAAGTTAATTTCAACCGGAGAACCTTTTGGGTAAGGAGGTAAGTTTTCTAAATAAGCTTTTCCTAGCTTAATACAGTCCTCTGGTTCTTTAGCATCTCCTTGAAGAATTTCAATATTTACGCCGGACTGATTATCACTAACAGTTCCATATATCTGTGAAGCTTGACAGGGAATTTTACTATTTTTACCAATAATAATTGAATTCTCTGGTATATCAAAATCATTTAAACTAACAACTCCTAAGCTGTGAGAACAAACATCAGAAATAGTCGGAAGTACAGTATTGGTAGCAGATGGGCTAGTATGACCAGATTCAATAGCTATAGTGTTGGCTGAAATTGCTGCTCCCTGAGCAACTACTTCGTCAGGATTCACTGAGCGCAAAGGTTCTTTTCCAAATAATCTTGTTAATAAGTTACTAACCGCAGCAATTCTTGTAGAACCTCCTACAAGCAAAACTTCATCAATATCTTGTGGTGTTAAATTGGCTTCATCAAGTGTTTGTTCAACAGTCATTTCTGTCTGAGTCAAAATATCATCAATTAATTCCTCAAACTGACTTCTTGTTACCTTGAATGCTACTGAACGACCTTCTATATTTAAACTTACTCGTGCGCTATTCGCGGAAGAAAGTTTTTTCTTAGTTTCTTCTGCTTTGCTACGCAGTTCTTGCTGACCAGCAAGTGAATTTAATGGATCAAACCCATTAGCCTTTTCAAATTCTTCTTTAAAATGTTCTATGAGACAATCATCGATATCCTTTCCACCTAATTTATGGTCACCACCAGTAGCAATAACATTGATATCTTTACCATTAACTTTCATGATAGTGATATCAAAAGTACCACCGCCCAAATCATAAACTAGAATAGTTTTATCATACAATTCTCGACTAGCAGTAAATTCTAAAGCAGCAGCGGTTGGCTCATTAATAATTCCCAATACATTTAAACCAGCAATTTCACCTGCTGTCTTAGTAGCAATTCGCCTTTTATCATCAAAATATGCTGGCACAGTAATCACAACATCACGAATTGTTGTGTTTAAAAATGATTCTGCATCCTGCTTAAGCTTTTTTAAAATAAGAGAAGAAATTTCTTCAGGGCTATAGTCTCTCCCATTTTGATTAATCCGATACTCACTACCCATTCGGCGCTTTATAAACTGGACAACCTTTTCACCTTCTGAGATTGCCACAGCTTTTGCAAAGCTACCAATAACTATACTATCATCGTCAAAAAAAACGACTGATGGTGTAATTCTTTCTCCTTCGCTATTAACTATAATTTCGCTTTTACCATCAGCATTAATATATGCTACAGCAGAATATGTTGTCCCTAAATCAATTCCAATTACGTGACTCATAAATACTCCATTTATTACAATTTGAAATCAACAATACTTTCGTTTACCAAAGTTGTGGCTCATCATTTTCTTCAAAACCTATCCAAGCATCTAACGCTTCAATAATGAGATTATCTACGGTTTGCAGAAAAACAATTTGTTCAAGAGAAGAGCTTATTTTCATCTTTAAAACATTTTGTTTAAGCTCTTCCATATAAGCATTTTTTATTTTCTGCTTGGCTTGAGTCATCACCTTAGCCATTCTTCCTTGAAAGTCTAATTTCAGTCTATTAGCAAGAAAATCATCTGCTATAAGTTGCTTTATTTGACGGGAATTGCTGCGGGATGAAGCTTTGTAGCCTTCTAGTAACACATTTAGAGTGTGAGAAGGTAAAGGTGAAATAGTAATAAATTTTCTAATGTAAATTAATTTACCTTGTTGAACAACTTCTAAAAGAGCAGTAAGTTCTGGTCGTGCTTCATTCAAATCGCGACAATAAAATAAAATAGCAGGTATATCTATTTGTTCTGCTTTATCGATAAAAACTGGAATAAAACCTACCATATTACTAACGCCAAGCTGAGCTATTTTACAGGATAACTGTTCGGATAGGGTTTCTATGTTTAAGTTAGCTTCAATATTAATTCCTTCTTCTTTTGAGTTTCCAAGCTTGCCGATATCTAATAACATACCGTCACTAGAAAGTTGATTTAATACGTCTTGATTAGCATCTGAATCGTAGTTTTTTAAGTGACCGCTACAAAACCTATAATAACTTTCTGGGATGAATAGTGCATCAATATGGTTTACATCCAAGTTTAAGGATTTAATCGAGAATTTAATATCAGTATTAATATTTTTTATTGCCTCATTATATAAATTCAGATACCGATGCTCTACGTCTAATAATTCTTGGATTTTATGACGGTATTCTTGTTTAATAAAATCAATTTTTTGAAGTATCGAAGGAAGCGATTTTAGCTCTCTGATACTATCTCCAATTGCGCGTATTGCTTTTTGTTGTGCTTCTTCTGCTGTATCTTGAAAAAAATCAAATTTGCTAGAATCACCTAAGTTTTTAATAAATTTACGAGTTTCATTATTTGCTTTTTCTACAGCCTGCATTTGTTCTAATTCATAGAGCAAATTCTTCAAATTACTATCTAATTGATGTCGTGCAAGCTCTAATTGTTCGGGATGTTTGTCTTCTAATTTAGTTAGTTCTTCTATAAATTTTGAACGTAATTCATCTGACTTAAAGCTAAAAATTTGTAAATTATCGCAAATTGGATCTACTTTTTGCGTAATAAGAAGTCGATATCCTAAAAAAAACTTTTGATATTCAGACTGAATTGACTGTTCTTCATAAATTATTTTTTCTACTTGAGCAGATAAATTTTGTTTTGCTTGAGTAAGTTTTTTTATCGTATCTTGTGAGTAGCTATCAATATCATTTCTAAGGTTTGAAGTTTGAGTATAGTATTGAGAAAAAATTTGTTGAGACTTAGTTGCTAGATAATGTAAATTTTGGATTAGCTTTTCTCTTGATTGACCAACATAATGTGATTCAAGATAAATTTTTTGAACATCTGCAATTAGCTTTAATTCTTTCGCTAGAACCTCAGCGGCTTTGACTATTCCTTCATAATAGCGTTGAAAACAATTTTCAATTACTTTATAGAAGTCATGATTATCAATTAAAACTGTAAGTGTTTTAAAGAAACCCGACCATTCTGGTTCTATTTCAGTTTTGATAGTATCTTTAATCGAGTCTTTCGGAAGTCCTATAGGTTTGAAGTTAATTTTGTATTTTTCCTGAAACAATTTTAGTAAATTCTGTGATTTATCTATAGCAACTTGAAACTCACTTTCATCAATTGCTTCTATTGCAGGTTGGATATCTTTTAAATATATTTTGCCTATGGCTTTTTTATACCCTGGTAATAAAGCTGATGAAATTTGTTTGTAGTATTTGTCGAATAGTTTAGTGAAGAACATAAATGTTTATAAGAGTAATCTCCGAAATAGATTTAACTTTTAAATTCATATATCCGCTACCTTTTGCAAAGGTAGTGTTAATTAACTAATCAATTTTTTGAATAAAATTGAGCCATTTAACTATAACTTCTTTCAATTCATCTAATGGGATTTCACAAGGGCTTATATTATCCATGAATTCATTTACAATTGTGGCAGAATTTGATGTAAGTGTAAGAGTGTGTGCATTTCCTGTACCTTCCCAAAAAGATTCTTTCCCGTTTTGAATATTATTAATTATCTCAATTAATTCATTACAACTAGTAACAGACGATTGAATATCTTCTTCAAGATACCAACTTAGAATCTCAAGTGATGACGAACATTCTGCATGAGGATATCCCTCATTATCTCTATATAAGTTTATTTGCATTTTTATAATTATGTGAATACTTAGGATAGGCAGTATTAATATCTCCATTATCGTCGAGATATCCACTTATTATAATTCCACTTGGCGACTTGCCTTGCCATTTTTTGTTATGTAAGTAAGTTCGATTGTTAAATGCTTCTTTTATTTCTGTATATACTTTGTATATTGACCATGAGTCAGGAAAAAAAGATGATTCGCAAGGTTTTTCTATCCATCTATTTTTGTCAATATCAAATACTTCAACTTTAGCTCGATACACACCATTTTTATCTGGGTTAGATACTGTTGCATCAATTACTCGTGCCTTACCTTGATAACCAATATAATTTCGATGATGAAAACCAACTGCTTTTTGATTATGATTTATTTCCCCATGAAAGATGTGTTTAACGTTAATCTTTGTCTTTTGATAAGATTGAGAATCATTGTTGACATTTTCCGAACTACTTTGTTGATTTTCTAATGATGAGTCTAATAGAGTTTCAACTTCGGTATTAGACTCTCCCACAGTTTCCCTACTTTTATCATCAGTACATTCATTAACACTACTATTCTTGGTGTCATTCTTGTACTTTCGCGTTTTACTATACTTACCCGAACCGGATCTGTGGGAATCTACTTTTTTCCAGTATTTCTTAGATTACTTCTTTGTCGATGATTATATTTAGCGTTCTCCTTCCTCATCCTAGATTCATTTGCTTGTTTCTCTAATTCAACTTGGGTTTCATCTATTTCTTGTACCTGTTCATTCAGAAATTCAATTTCTTTTTGCTTACCTTGTTCTGCTTGCTTAATACTAGATTCGTCTGCTCCTACTTTTTTAGCTTCTTTAGCTACAGGTTTTAATATTTCTAAATCTTTTTGATCTGCTTCAATTCCCTGCTCAAAATCTTCCTGCTTTTCATCAAGCTTTTCATCAACTTTCTCAAGTTCTTTTTCCGCTTCAATGTACTTCTTATCTAAATCTTTTTGGCTTGCTTGAGCAGATGTTTCTAAAGCTTTATCACCTTCTTCTGTTGCTGAACCGCTAAGTGCTTCAAATGTCGCTTTAAGTTTTTCTCCATATTCTGCTAATTTATCAAGCTGTTCGCTAGCAGAATCAGCATCTTCCTTGAGTTCTTTTACCTCTTTTTTGATGTCTTTTTGTTTTTTGATTTCCACTGTATTTCTCCTAGTAATTCAATTAACTGTAATTATTTTGATATAAGGTTCCTATTTGTTCATTTATTTCACCAATTTCATCGCTCATTCTGTAAATTTCATTTTCAATATCATCAATTGTATCCGAAGTATATTTTTTTCTGTAATCAATTATCATTTCTGTCATTTCATCATATAGTTTACCAAATTCCATTCTAATATCTTCCAATGAATCATAGATTTGATAAATGATATCTTCTGATATTCGTTGTTTGATACTTTCTATTAAATAATTAGCTTCTTTCATATACTTATTAAAACGTTTTTTCACTAATTGCGTGTTTTTGTATATGTCAAAACGTTCCAGTTTCCATAAACAATTTTGTTTAATATTGTTTAATTCCTTTTGATTCGTTTTTACTTTTTTTAAGATAGACTGTACTTCGTCTTCATCGTAAATATCATTATATGTCCCTTGGATTCTTATAATCATCCAGATATTTTCTATTTCGATGTCAATGGAGTTAACTGCATTAGGTATTTCTGATATACATTTCTTTAATTCTGTAAATGCTTCATTTAACTGTTCCGCGATTATATTAACCTGAGATGAAATAACTAATGCTGACAAAGTTTGCTGATATATGTTAATAGTATTTTGAGATTTATGAAATAATGTTTCCAGTTTTTCTTTTACGGTTCTAAGAGTTACATTGACCTTATATTGATGTAGAGACTTTTTATTCGCAATCGCTCTTTGATAAAATTCTTTATCTTCTATACATTTTACTAATTCGTCATCAGAGGGTGGTTCTTCAATACCATAAATCAATTTAGTATTAGGTTCCTTAATGCGAACTGGCTTATAAATCCCCTCCATAAATAAATATGCATCACCGGGGTTAGACCTAGCCAACTCTTCCGATTGAGTTCCGGTAAGCAGCATAGATTGTTGAAGAATTTCCCGATCATCTCCAGATACGGTTCGGTGAGCTAGTTTAACGTTAGTATTTTTTATCACTTCTGGAGCCACAGCACTCGGTAACTGGTCGGCAATAATAATTCCCTCTCCTAAAGCTCGCATCTCTGCCAACATTCGGACAATATACTTTGTCGCTTCCTGCTTGGGATTAGAAGTTCCTTCTTCTCCAGACTCTTGGTTATTAGCACCGACAATATTATGAGCTTCTTCAATTACCGCAATATGCTTTAACGAACTGCCAGATTTTCTCGTAACTCGCGTGTACTGTCGCAAAGTTGCTAGTATGAACATTGTCATCAAGTTTGCTTGCTCTTCATTTAAAGAATCCATTTCTAGAATTACAGGACGGTGCATAAGACTGGCAATATCCGGGGATGAGGTACGAGTATTGAGCATACTACCAATACTACGGCGCAGTAACCCACCTATTCTGACCTCTAATGCTGTTTTGATATCACCTGCAACGTCCGATGAATACTCCTTTGTCTGGAATATAGCAGTAATTGCTTCATACAGCTCCTGCATATTAGGAAACTCTCGCTCCAATCTGATGCCATGCTCAGCAGTATCTTGGGCTTGCCAGCCCAACTGGGCATAAACTTGTTCTATAGCTTCTGCTAATAGTGCAGGTAAGGGACCAAATAGTGGCATTGCTCCCCTGAAACAAGCTTCTAAAGTAGAAATGTGTTCATCTAGTGTAGTATTACCGTAGAAAACAAAGGGATTAAACCTAAAAGGACAAACTCTCTCATTACCCAAACTATAGATTTGTAAGTCTGTTTGCATTTTGGCGATCGCGTTTGGAACATTGCGAGTTTTTGTATAAGCGGAAGTAGTAAAGTTATCATCTTCGCTCAAAACAATTTCATCGTAAGTACACTTGAGCATCGAGCGGTACTCAGTTTTAGCAGGTTCAATCACCAGAAATGGAATACCATGTTCCGTCCACAATTGGAATAAGAGATTTAGTACTGCCGTAGTTTTACCAGAACCAGGAACACCACAGATAAAAACGTGTTTATTAAGATTTTTCAAAGGAAGCAAAGCTTGATTTTTGGGTTTACCCGCTTGCCATCCCAATAAAATACAGTCATTAGTATTACTAGATTTTAAGTCAGTTTCTTTACGAATACCGTTAAATACAACTACTGAATCTGGTACAACTACTTTGAAAAAAGAACTAGTTTCCTCGATGGTAAATAAACGGTGCAGCCGTTTTAATTTTAGCAGGGGGCTATCTTGAGGAACATGGTTCCAGTAATCAGCCCAGATAGCTTCAGGAAAGAAAGTTCCTTGCTTAACTGACTCTATTGCTCTAGAAAAACCAGCATCTTCTAAACCAATACCAATTTCTCGATACAAGGGATTTTGACTAGACTCAACCCAAAATTCATTTAATAGCAAACTAGCATTAAAGCGACTTTCAGCTAAAACTCTGATAGAAAATTCATATAGTGGCTGACTTTGAATTGCTTCTTGCAAGTCTTCAAACTGTTTGCAAGCTCTGTCTGCTACTGGGTCTTTTGGACGTTCTACGAGCTTACCGGATATTTCTGATTTTTTAACGTCATAAGAAGATTGTTCGTTGAGAACTCGAAGCATATTTTCTAAAGCTGCTTGTTCTGTAGTAAACAAAGTAGTTGGTTTGATTACTACTTCTATTAATGATTTATTATCATAAGTTTCTATCTTAGAACAAAAGCCTACTTTATCAACTTCATCGTTAGGTTCAATAGGCTGAATTAAGTAATAATATGAAGGACTTGTTATTTTACCTTTTTCATCCTTTCTAATTATTACTGGTTTATTTTTTTCCTCTTGCTTAATACCAAAGCTGATAAATTTAACCCAACTTAAATCTATTGCTCCTAAATAACTAACTTCTTCTATTTTGTAAAAATCTCGCCAAAATGAGGCTTTAAATATTTTCTTAACTTGTATTAAATCTGCTTCCGTTGTTTGATTTTCAAAATGCAGTCTAACAAAAATTTGTAGTTTTTTGTCTTCATCTGCTTCCTCTGGATTATAGTAATAAACTAAGCTGCATGAAAGTGGATATTGACTGGCGATTACACGCAACGTGTAAAGAAAATTAGTCTGCATTTCAGAAAGACGAGATGCAGGTTCATCTCCATACCTAGCATGATATTCAGTTTTTTCTAAATCCGGTAGATGTGTAACCTGGTAAGCCAAAACACTCATAGTTTTAAATCTATCATAATTCACCAATTTTTTGCGATATTATCGGATTTAAGTTGACTCAATTCATGATTTTTTCTAGCATTAATTTTCCATACAATTAGCTGGTTTTTATGTCTTTAAATATGTATTTATTTTAATACCTAGTACCAGTGATACTCACTAAAATTAAGTGAATCATCTCGGGTTGAATTAATTACCGTTGTTTTAGTCAAATGTTCGTGCATAAATAGAAATAAGCCAAAGAAATTTGGTAGCAAATCTTTACTTGTAACAAAAAACAAGTCAAAGCATAACCTAAAGAATGCGATATATACACCTATAATAAATCCAATAATAAGACCAATCAAATTAGCAGCTTCACCATCAGTTTGGGCTAAACCACTGAATAAAGTAAATGAAAGAGCTAAAACCGGAAATAGTCCACCTAAAGCAATTGCGATGGGTTTGGCAACTGCTCTACCAGTAAGTTGACCTACACTAGGTAGTGAATCACTATCACTAACTATTTGCATACCTAATAAACGCTTGGTTAAGTCTTGTCCGCTATTTTTGTAAGCCAGCCAAACCCAAGAATAACCTATAATTCCTAACATCAATATGAAACCAAAAAACGATGCAACAGGATTATTACCACCATCAATGGACATTAGTAGAATAGCAGGCAGCACTAAAATGATATCGATAATTAACCCCAAAATTCGACGATAGAAATTAACTCCCATAACTCGTCTGACCAGAAACGACTCTGAATTTAACATTTCTCGTAATTCTGGATCTTTTTCAGCATACTTGTCAGCTTGTTCAAACAATTGCTGAATTCCTTTGAGAAGTTTTCTAGCTTGCCGCTTTTTGTTTTCCCCTATCAATGCATCATATTCAGGGAATTTCGCTTCAGCTTTCGCACCAATAACAACAGCCATACAAGAGCAAGCAGTTTGGTTGTTCCTATCTTGACTTAATATTCCTTCCAAAATTGCTTCAGCATCAGACCAAGCCTGCTGCTTTATGTAAATATCAGTGAGGGTAAGTTTATAACCTACACAATCTGGCTCTTTTTCAATTGCTTGACTGAGTTTAGCGCTTGCTTCATTCCAACGCTCGGCTGCGGCTAAATATTGTCCTGCATCAGCATAATATTCAGCTTTAGGATTACAATTGATAGCCTGTTGTGCAGCGTCAATTGCTGTTCCTATATCGCTCGCACGAAAGCTTGCATAGGCATACGCTTCCCATGCTTTGTCATCTTGTGGATATTCGCCCGTTAATCGCTTCGCAGCTTTTGCTGCATCTTTGTATCGTCCAGCATCAATTAATTCCCATATCTGTTTTAAACTTAATATTCCAGCAGCCGCAGCTTTTTGCTCAGGTGTAGCGTTTTTCTTCCACTCTAGTAACTCTTGGTCATACTTTGCTTTAGCATCTGGATCTGTAAGAATTTTTTTTGCAGCAACAATTAATTTAAGGAGTTGCTCTATTTCCTTAAGTTTTTCATCGGTAGCAGCATTTACACGAACCTTAGTTTGTGAATATGTTTCTCGTATCGACTTACGAAGCTTATCAACATCCCAGTCTGAATGTAAGTTTAAAATCTGATAGTAATCAATCATATCTAATGTAGTTGCCCTGCTAAAACATACAAGTTATATGTAGGTCGATTTCAAGTCAGTTAATAATTACAAAATCAAAACGTTAAATTATTTACAAGTAAAGATTGTAGTACTGACTCTAGATAATCTACGTATTTTTACTATTTTTTAAGTATTGTAAGGGATAAAATTATTTCCTTACTAGATAGCAGCTTGTAAAAGTTCTAGTCTATATATTGGCACAGAGTTTGAGAATTGTAATCGGCTCTCATGCTAATGACGAATTTTTTAAGCTTATGCTCATTCAAATAAAATATTTTTTGTTAATAGGGCTTGACAATTCAACAGGACTTACGCGATTGTCACAATGTGCTTTTGGTGTGTGACACTATAAAGGTTGTTACTACTTTCAAAAATATTCAATGTGTTACAGCAGCAGCAATAATGCGGGAAGAAAATCTACACTGTATTTTGCCTCCCCTACAAAAAATAAGCCGGTTGCGTAAGTCTTATTCAACAAAAATCAAGCTAATATTTCGATATAGCGAGATGGAGTCCAATATGCCAGTAACGATTAACCTCAATTCTCAGTTTCAATAAGCAGTAGGTTTTTTTAATATTCTTGAGAGGATATTTTAAAAGTCGGATTATATACTTTACCGCTTCGTCTGTCAGTCGCGGCTACACAAATAAAACCTGCTTGCGCGGGTTTGTAAATTACTATTCTACGCAAGTGATGAGACTAGTTTGGGTGAGTATAATTAGTAATTGTAATTCCTGACGGAAACCGACACCCAAACTAGTATTAGCGGAGCGAGGCATTAGCTTTACCCTGAGAGACTTAGCCTGCGTAGTAGCTATTGTTGCCGCCATATACTTTTAAAACACCCTTTCAGAAGTCGCGTCATAGAAATAGATAATTTTGGTGCATCTTGGAGAAAATCAAATTTTTTAAAGTAAAAAAGAAGTTGACAAACATTATAAATTCCAAATTAAATCAAGTCAGTAGAAATTTATAGTGCAACCATCAGGCTACTAATTCCGGTCAATCACAAGGATTTTAACAGGATTAATTTATTAAATAATTGTCAATCAAATTATTAGTTGAAAATTTAAAATTAGAAGTATGAATGCGCCATTGATTTGTCACTTTTTAATTGGTCCTCCTGGTGCTGGTAAATCAACCCTGGCACGGCAGATAGTAGAACATGATAATAATTATGTAATTGTTTCTACCGATGAAATTAGGATTGAGCTATTAGGCGATGAAAATATTCAAGGAGAATGGGACAAAATAGAAGTAGTTGTTATCCGAAAAATCAAGCAAGCAATTAAATCTGGGAAACCAGTCATTTATGATGCCACAAATGTTAAGCGTATTTGGCGAATGCAGCTACTTATAAAACTTGATTTACCAGTAAATATTCTGTGGATGGCATGGCATTTAAATACATCTGTAGAACTTTGTAAAGCTTGGAATAAAAAGCGCAACCGCATTGTTAGTGATGATGTAATCGATACATTTTTTAATTATTTAAAAGATTTTCCACCAATTTCAGCAGAAGGTTTTGCTGCGGTTAATACTTTTACAACTGCTATTAATAAATGGGATGTTGAAATTTTATTTGAAAAAACAAAGCTTTTATATAAGACTCAAACAAATCGTAAAAATCGGACTAAAAAATCTCAAATTAATCTGCATCAATATTCGCGTTTAATTGATTTTGAGAGATTAATGCATTTAATCGCGTTAATTATTAAATATCCTGGAATAGGCAACTTACATCAAACAGACCCTTCAATTTTAAAAGAAATTTTTGCAGAAGTTCCAACATTTAATCATTCAGCAGAAGAAATTTGTGCTTGTATCCATAAGTTAAATGGATGGATTTATGCTGATATTCAAGCACTAACTAAAGATTTAGCATGGCTTGACCGCAATGGAATCACAACTAATGAAAATGTAGATGGTGAATTAGAGCTATATCCCATTGAATATAAAGATATAACTACCCATGCTTATTCAGAAATAAATACTTTTTCTCGCTTAATTAAAACTATTCGTTTGATAATCAAAAATCCTTTTTTATCTGACCCCCAGCAAGGTGGAAGCTTAAAAACTCTTGTCGCAGAACTGTTAAATCGTAACATTATTGACAGCAATTGTTTACATACGATTCGTAGCGATATTGATAAATATCTCAAACCCTACAAAATTCTTCCAAAATTTCCTCTCAGAAGGGGATATTTTGTGGGAACCGCAATTTTGTCTGAAAATGAATTAAGCAAAGTTTTTAATATTTTGCAATCCCAAGTAAGAAGCTTGAATAACCCAGTTTCGGTACAAGTCTATGAAAATTTTAAAGAAAGAATGCTCTTAAGCAAGCTTGCTGTTGAAGATTCTTATCCAGTACGAGCAATTGGTAATCGTAGTATTGTAGATGCTCACAATTTACCTTTTGGTGCATTATTAAATAGATTAGAGTTTTTAGAAGATGCTATTACCAATGGAAAATTATTAGAACTAAAACGTTTTACTGGAACTCCTAAATTTGATATAGAACAAGAAGAAAATGATTTATTTTGTGCCTATCCCTTACAAATAGTTTTCCATAACATCGCTTGGTATTTGGGATACGAACATTATCAATCTGGAAAAACTGGTTTATTTGAATATCAACGGTTAGATAGATTAAGTTCTAAACGTGATTGCGGGCAAACAAGAGGAAGAAAACTACAAGAAAAATCATTAAAAAAATTGAATAAACTATATCATGCCAGTGCGGGAATACTTTTAGGAAAAAGTGTTAGCGACCAGCAAAAGTTTTTGAGTACTAATAGATTAGAACGCGAGCAAATAGAGATTGTTATTGAATTATGGTGCAATGATTATAGCTTTAATTTTATTCGCGAAGGAACTAGACGTTTCTCAACTGAAAAAATAGCAATGTCAAAATTACTGACTGCTAAAAGTAAGGATGGTAAATCTATATTTATTTTGGAGAAAACAAAAGACCCAAATTTTCCCAATCGTTTTCAAGTACGCTTTCCAAAATGGTCTTTGAATGATATTGATTTGAAGCGCTGGATTCTGGGATTCGGGGGGAATATAAAGGTGGTAAAACCGGAAGAGTTAGCCCAGGATATTCAGTCAATTGGTGAAAATATTTGTCGCATTTATTAATTACTGAAAGAATACTGGTTTATATAATTAGCGCCGAAGGCGACGCATATGCTCAAGGAATTAAGTGATTAAAAATCAAGTAGGCAAGTAATTCTACGTAGGTTTCCAGATTTTCATCCTAAGTCAAATGTTCTACATTGCTGTTAATAATTACAAATTTAATACACATACAGATATAGTATCAATTATTACTCTTCTTGTTTCATTAGATCATCTATCTTCAACTCCTTATTGCTCGTAAGCTGTCTCACCCAATCCCTCAACTTAATTAAAGTCGCGAAGTCACTTTTGGTAAGTTTTCCTGCTTTAGCTGCTGCCAGAGTACGCCGATCTACTTTCACTCCTTGCATTAACAACTCTTCATAAGCTGCATTAATAGATAAATCTTCCGGCCAATAAGAACCAATATCAACGTAAACTTTCACATTTAACTCCAAAGTATTTACGTTGATGTTCTCATGTTTATATAATATTACGTTTATAATTAAGCGTAAAACTTTAACGTTAAAGTTCAATGTAAAATTATATGTTGTACGTTAAAGTTATACGTTAAACTGTATTATATATGAATAAAGCATACTGTTTATCAAACCTTTGAGGGCTTACTAGAAAATGAAAAGTTAATTAATTGTCGTCTAACACTATTTTATAATTAGTATTATATCAGAAAGTATTTGCATATTTCTAACACCATAATCAACATTTGCTGCAATATCTAAAGGTAGAGAGAATTGGAGACTGCCTTTGGAACCACAAGAGTATTGTCGTAAGTGGGTGCCTATTTACCAAGGTAAGAAGCCTGGGGAACGAGGTTATAGAGCAGCTTGTGTGCGAGAACTTGCCAAAGTATCAGGTGTTAAACAAAGTACTATCGATATTAACTGGGGTTCAGACTTTTCCCAACGTCCGGGCTACTTACCTAGAATGCTTACCCTAGCTGACGTAATCAATTCCGTAAAACAAATTTTTCCTCTTCCCCAAGACTGGCCTTTCGATAAAACCTAGATAAATGCACTCTTTTTATATTAGTATGTAAAGAGTGTGTATTAAGTGGTCGCAAGCACCACTTTACTGTAAAAAGACCAAAACCCCCCGTCCAGACTAGCAATCAAAGCGAGGGGTATGGTTCTCCGTCATTTATAGGAGGTTTCTTTATTATGCCTTATGAATTCCCAATTATCTACTCATTTGACTACAGCAATTTTTCTAATTTGGAGCTTGAGTCCAAAGCCCAGAAGACATTATCAAATTTTATCGGCTTTGTACGGCAAACCTTCGACCGCTTACTAGAAAACGGGCAAGCATTAAACTCGATTTATCAAGACTGCATTGCTCATTGCCCAAAAGGTAAAAAAGTATTTGACAATTGGCTAGCATCCGATGATTTCGGAGCATCCCGATACATAGCCAAAGCTGCAATAGAAATTTACAATTGGTTTTCAAAGTTGCCGAAACGGTTGCAGCGTTTAGTTCGTAACAACGTCCAAAAATGGAGCGTGTCAGCCCTTCGTCAACTAACTAAAGTCAGCCACGATTTAGTCAAAGAATTAGTGCGTCCGCGAAGCGCATGCCCGAAGGGCTTATCACCTCATAGAACAGCAGCAGAAATTAAGAAAGAGCGAGAGAAAGAGGAGCGAGAGAAATTAAACAATACTCCCCCACTCCTCCACTCCCCCACTCCCCCACTCCTAGCTCCCGGAACGCGAATCATAGTTACAAAATGTGACAGAGGTTGGACTGGTTCGACTGGGATAATCATGTCTGAATGGAACGGCGATTTCTGGGTGTTACTCGACCACGTAGTTGCTCAAGGAATGAACTCCAAGAACCTATTCAAACCCCATCAAATTCAGCCAGAATCCCAAAAAACAATAAAAACAGCTTCTCCAAAGCATATGTTTAGTGCTGCTGAAGTTGAAAAGAAAATAGCCGAAGCTCTAGAGCAACGGGAGAGAGAAAAAACTGAAGAAGAATTGGGAAAATTTGTAGAAATCCGAGATGCAGCTCTCGAAGCAGCTAAAGAAGAGATAAGTGTTGCCAAGAAATACGCGGCTCAGATGGAGCAAGCGAAACAAAAGTTAATCGAGCAATTGATAGCCAAAGATAACGAATTAGACCATGTTCGTGGCTTAGTAGAAGAAAATCAAAGACTCGAACAAAGAATCCAAGATTTAGAAAAATCCCTCGAAGATTCCAATAGAGATAGCTGGAATAATACGTTTACTAAGCAAGCCGCAAAAGTTGTTAACAAGAATTTAGAAAAAACTATTGAGCCATTGATGTCAGAAGTTGAGCGTCTAAATAACGTACTTTCTCAAAGAGAACAGGAATTAACTCAACTTCAAGATATAAGTAAGAAACAGCAGGAAGAATTACAGCAGAAAACAAATTCAAATTCGATTATTAATGAGTTTGGCGAGATTGGAGAATATTTGGGCTGGAATGGTTGGAGTAGTAAAGGATATCGAGCAAAAAATGGGATGTTGTATGGAGGAATTCATGCACTAACTGCTTTTATTTGTGATTTGAAAGTATCTCATCCAGATTATCAATACTCAGAAATTCCGTTTTAAATTGAGAACAAATCAGCTTTTTATATAATGCTGTCAATGTCTGTTGGTAGCAATTGCGTATAGCGAAAACAAACTATAAATAAGAGGCAAGCAATGCAGTGCCAAGAGAAGCAAGATAACACTAAAAGAATTCCTCGCTGGTTGGCAAAATTTATATTGCTCAAAACTCAAAACAATCTCAATAATCAACAGAAATTCTTCACACTTCTAGAACCCATGACACCGCAAGAATGGTGCTACTTTTGGATACCTATTATCCATCCAGGAGTAGAGATTCCTTACGATGGGGAACGGAATCCTCATGGCTACATGAAAGCTTGTACGGCAACGTTATCAGCATTAACTGGCTACAATCAAAAGACTATTGAAGGTTGGTTTTATGGTAAGTCATATCATTATTCGGTAGGTATATTACTGCGTTGCTTTCATTTGATATTTAAGGATTAGTACTAATCGCGGTGCGATACACATAGCATCGTACCTGTTCTCAAGAAACAAAGTTTATCCATAAGAACCAATAACTGTATAGCTATATGTAAACCTGCTTTGATTTCTCCAGAGCAGTTTTTTCGATTGCATAATAAGAGCAAATTTATCAAAAACATCATATGTCGTATAAAGCACTTGTCACTACGTATATCAAAAAAGTATAATACATTTAGATTGTCAACATTATTTTATCTTTATTACCCATGCCGAAGAAAAAAAACGATGAATCAATTACCCTGTCAGCGTTGGAAGAAGACCTACTGACAGCGCTGTTTAGCAAAGAACTTTACGGGCTGCAAATTATAAATGCTATCAATGAGGCAAGTGAAGGCAAACGTCAAATTGGGTTTGGTAGCTTGTATCCAACCTTGCACAGAATGGAAAAAAAAGGTTTGGTTAAAGCGCGTTGGGGCGAACAAACTGACCCAGAATCTGGTGGTGCGCGGCGCAAATACTACCAAGTTACTGGTTTGGGAGAACAAATACTTCAGGAAACTCAAGAATATCGCGCTCAATTAGCTGGATGGAAACCAGCATTAATCGAGCGATTCGGCTTTGTGCGGTTGGTTTTCATTCAGATTGGAGTATAGGAGTATCAAACCATGAATTTATTTAAAAATATTGACAAATTTCTCAAACTTGTACCCAAGCTGCCAATAATATTACAAGCATTACTACTACCCGTGCTTGGAATACTCTGGCTTATATCTGTATTATTTTCATTATTTTCATTAATTCCATTTATTGTCTTCTATTGTGGCAAGCCCTTTTTTAAAGGTTTCGTTAAAGATTTTTTAGAACAAAAAAATCAGGAAATAAATCGCATCACAAACAAACTAGAAGAAATTTACGATAAAGCAATACTTCAAATTGAAACTCTAGATAAAATTGATAATGCTTTAGGCAATAATGCCTCACCACCCACACAATACGAAATAGCTCAATCAATAGAAACTTTCCAAAAATCTAAACAAGGATTGCAAAATGCAAATGCCGAATTCGATGAAGCGGTTAAATCGTTCTTCGATGATAATCCAAAATCCAAACCAAGCCCAAAATTACCTATATGGATATTATCGAAACTTAGAGAAGATTGGCGTAGAGACATTGTAGAGAAACGAAGTTCAGATATTAATTCGGGATGTACGGGGGTAGTTTTACAATTAAAAACGATTAAATACCTTATGGAAATGTATTGGGCTAACTTAATAATTAAAATTCAAGACTATAGATATGGTGATGCATCAAATAAAAGTACAAAATTATAAATAATTTGAGTTTTAATCATTAAAGATAAAAGCATCTTTAATTTTATTTTCACAAGATGTTTTTAAATAAATTTAACACGAGTAACTACCTCTTAAAACATTTATGAATTTAACACTAATATGAGTAAATTGTCTAATTATTCAACGCAAGAGCCAGACGATAATCCTTACCGACAAATTGAACTGAGTATTGTTGAAGAACGCTTGCGTCAAGCTCGCCAAAGTTTCAATTTAGCTTTATTTACAACAGCCATATGCAGTGGAGTAACTGCGGGAGGGACAGCGCTTTTGCTTAATGGTACTGTTGCTCCTGGAACACTCACTACCATTGGTGGTGTTGCTTCTTCAGCGTACTGTTTCAAATTTGCTAGAGATGCTAATGATAGGTTAGATAAAATTACTTCTGATTTGAGAAAGAGGAATTAATGGTGAGAATAATTCCTCCTCTCTTAATTTTTTAAACTTTCTCCTTAGACGCTACTTTCTTCAGCCAAAACATTATTTACAAACTTTATGCCATAGTTTCTTGCTGCCATAACAGTAATTAAAAACATCATAGTTAGCATAGAAGTGTATATTATCCAAATATGTAAATTGGGTAATAAAAAATATCCAGAAAAACCCATAACTACCAAGAATAAAAAACTAAAGCCAGCCAAATCTCTCGTTAAAAGAAACTTTTGATGTGCATCTTCAACTGCTATCTTTGATTCGTGCTTCTTATATATTTTGTACCAAAGACGATTTTGTTCGGTTGGGTCACTCGGAAGATTACCAAATTTAGTTTTCAAGATATTGGGGTCTATTCTAGGGTCTTTATCCATAAAATAAGAAAATGCTCGACACCCAGGAAGTGGTTCTTTGATTCTCCAAAAAACAAGTATTGCTTTGAAATTAGAACTAAGCTGACCGTTTATAACTTGTGCAAAAATACTGAAAACAAGCAACAATGGTGCTGATGTAAGCAATTTCTCTAGAATTGACTCCATAGCTGTATTAACAGATATTCCCAAATCTAAAATTAGGAATATTAAAATGTTAATAATAATGTAGGTGATGATAGACGAATTGTTTTGTTGATTCAAAGATTTTGTATCAGTGGACATAAAATATAATCTCCCAATTGAATAAAAAATTTAGGATATCGATGCCGATACAGCATAATACGTTACTGGAGTCCGTATCAGTAAAACCGAAGGAAGAGTTCGGCTGTTTGCAATCTTCTTAGCTGTTTGTAAGTCCTGATTGGAAGCACCTGAATCGGTAGGGTGACTGTGCCAAGTTCCCAAACAGTAAAGCACTCCGTTGCATGATGATAAATATTTTTCCAACATATTCCCGGAAGTACCCAACACAAACTCAAACCGCGAACGCTGACTATTTTCCGGTGCTGGTAAAACATCTGTTACTACAAAAGCTTGCTGCGTTTGGAATATTCGCCCAACAAGAATACCGCCGGTTTCAACATTGGGGTAATTGGCACAATCTTTGAGAATCTTTTGATGTGCAGGTTCGGATATTCTCACAGTCCATGATGAGTCATTGTTGATAGGTACAACATGAAAAGGAGGCACGTCTATGGATTTCCAGCCAAGTCCCATCTCATTCTCATCAACTGCTCCCAAAAGAATGCAACCACTCTTCGAGGGTAAACCTTTAGCAAGCATTTTAGAAATACCCGTAGCCATTGGTGCAGCGAGCATTGATATTCTGGCATCGGAAATAATCATAGTCCTTGAACCGCATCCTTGACCTGTTGCGTAATAAGATGTTGAGTCTTCGGCTACGAATACTGCATTCCTTAATTGCTCTGAAGCCCTCATCACTTCATATGCTTGAGCAATAAGGTCAACCGAATTAGGATTTCTGCCAGATCCCTCAACTGTCATCAATCCAACTTTACCTTCAGCAAAAAGGGAAGTTTCAATAACTCGCAAAGGTAATTTCTTCGGTTCAATCGCAGCCAAAGCTTCTCGTACAGCTAGCGATGCTGTTGTATTAATTACTGCCCATGCTTTTCTTGGAAAAAGTTTCTTTAATAATTTTGAATCATGGACTGCTTGAGTAACATCTGCATCAAAATATGAAGAATCTTGCCCCAAACCATTGATGGCAAGCGCTAATGCCCTAGCTTTGGAGCCAAACCAAGTACTATCCTTATTTATAGCTTCGGGTAGAAGTGCATGACGTGCTGCATTGTGTGGAGACAAATTTTTATTATCGATAACGATAGATGGTGCTATACCGGAACGAGCCATATGCATAGCAATTTTTGATCCTACACTTCCACAACCAACAAGAACAATATCTTTATTTTCAGGTAATTGTTGTTCTCCAGAAAATTTTTGTAATAGCTTTGGAGTAATAGCATACTTATGAATTGCTCTCCAAACAGGAGTTTTATCATCTTTGGCTAACAGTTGAGGTGCCCCTACTTCAAGAATATAAGGTACTAACTCAATCTCGGATGATTCCCCAATTAGGTGAAATGGACGGCGAACGCATAAAATTACAGCAATTGGAAATGTTGCATTTTTTGAATCTAGCCACTTGAGTCTTTGTTGGAGTAAAGAAAATGCTCTTTCAAAGTTCTTGTTACATCCAAATTCTTTAGCTCGCTCCCGCAGACTACCAACATCAGTTACGTTTTCCGGTAAATACTTATCTGCAATTTTAAATTCGCCATTGGGAAGCTTATCAGGTGGAATAATAACGGTAAGGCTGCGTCCATAGGAAGATTTCTCCCCTATCATTTCACGGAAAAGTATATCCAAGTCTTTTACTTTTAGCAGAAAGCTATTTACTTGCCCGTAAATAAAATGCTTAGATGAATTGGGCTTCTTAACTTTTAAATACCCAAACACTAACAAAAAGTAATTTTTCTTTCCATATACTAAGTCGCGTAAATAATCGCTATCAGCAACGATAATATTCTCAAGATTATCTCTTCTAACTGGTTCCCAACCTTGATTGGGGTCAATTAGCTGGTTCATTGCAGCCTTCTCAAGCCAAAGTACTATTTGGTCTACAATTGCCAAAAGTCCTTGAAAAAGAAGTAATTCATTGATATCGCCGTCATAAATACAGGGAAGAACAGCTTCCTCCGGTGAACCAGGATTTACATGAGCCAAAGAACGGTCAAAATCTGCGCGTAACTTTACTATTGGTGCGTGAATGGGAAAACTTTGTGGAAATGAGAAAGTCACAGCCTCAATAGCAGAAACTCCATTTGGACTTTTACCCTCTGCCATCCATTTGTTAGGAAGTCCAAGTTGTACTGCAACCACCGCATCAACACTATTATCTTCAGTGTTGAGACGCACCTCTAATATTTCATTTACAGACGGGTGGCTTGTTATTAAAGTAATACCGCGCTGAATTTCTGAGTTAATACCTTTAGGAAAACAAAATTGCTTGCTTTCAATATTAGACATTACAAGCACGCTCCTTTATCCATGGCTCTGGGGTTGCCGAGTAATAATACCAGGAGAGCGTGAAGATAAGTCTCCCATCATTAGACTTTTTAACCTCGGACCATATCTTCCGATTTCAAATTCCATAGTGCTTGGGGATGTTTTAGTTGGATATTCTCCGGTACATTTGAATGAGCCAGATACTTCTTTGGCAATCGCTTCGTATTCTTGTTTAGCACGGATACATGGTGGGTCGGAATCTTCCGCACTAATAGGCTTACAGCTTGCCACAATCACAGCGCCATAACGTGCTTGAGAAAGAGCTTTTCTGGCATATTCGCTTACTTTAGCTTGTCTGCCCAACTCTCTCCAACTATCGTCGGACAAGGAACGCCAAGAGCAATGATGGGGAGTCTGGAGGATGTCGTATTGTAGCCAATCAGGATGTTGATGATGTTCTATCCATAGACGTTCCCATACTGCAACTTCAGCATCACCAGCTGTAAGAAATCGACAAGCAGCATTGTTTATAACACTTTTTAGGTCAAAACGAAGAATCACACTTGAGCGATTTTTAGCTAAGGCTTCTTCTTCCTCTTCACTGTCAAATTTAGCTACAGGACCGAGCAGTCGAGCGGTCATACTGGAGTCGAAAGAACCGTTCACTTTCGTGACTAAATCACCAACTTTTACCAAAATCAAACCCAAATCATCGGTTTTACCATTTTCGTCTTCACCCATTATTTGGATGCGATCGCCATCTCCAACTCCAGCTAAACCATTTTCCCGAAAGCACTTTACTCGTCGTCTTGCTTCGGTGTTAAATGCTTGGGCATCTTCACATAGAATTAGATGATGCAAAGTTAAAGTACGACGGGCACGACGAAATACCATCGGCGAAGACCAAATCTCTCGAATAAAGATTTTATCTTCAGATTTACAGTATGTATCCGGTGAACCGAGGTGAAAATGTTTTTCCAAATTCCGACAGTGGTCTTGGTCGGGGTGTGTGAGCAACAATACGTCTACATACAAACGCCCTTTGAAATCGCGTTTTAATTTATTCCGCAGCATTCTTGCTACATCTGGTGTTGGGTTGTTAGAGTCGTCGGCAGCCCCTCGAATATTTACATCAATAAGTATTGTTTTACCGCTTTCCAACTCAATCAACGTCATATCACCATTGTCAACAGGGAAGAAATTCAGTGTCGCTACCATAAGCATAAATTTGTGAGTAAATTTGCTTCATGTAACAATTATGGCACGTAAAACATTAAATTTACGAAATCATCCTCACAAAGTATACGCACACTTTTTTTTGTGAATCACCGTGAATAAAAAAAATCGCTCTATAAACCTTTCCGTGTCGGATTTAGATAAAGCTCAGTTAGAAAAAATCGCCCTAGAATTTGGAATGAAATGGGGCGATCGCCCGAACATTTCAAAACTAGTAGAGGCTATCGCTCGTCGTAAATTAGTTATTGCTCCTAATAATAACTGGTCGGAAACCCTTATTACGGTACTAAAGCAAGCTATCGATGCTTTAATTGATGCTGGTAAACTAGAAGAAGCTTTAGTAGTTGCCGATTTACTTTTGGAACGCAGCGAACTATCATTACCTTTGCGAAAAGAAATAGAACGCTTCAAAGAAAATCCCCCACCATCTTGGCGTATAGAGATTAACCTCTACATTCGTCGTCAACAATCATTTCAGCTATCCTATCAAGATGCAAGAGGAAGTTGGTTAAACTTTACTGTTCGCCATGCCAAAGTTGTCCCTCACGAGCAACGTCAATATCTTGATTGTTGGTGTGAAGAAACAGAAAGAAACTTAGACATACCAGAACTAATCCACAATTGGAGTTTGCGTTTAGATAGAATTCCAGAAGCAGGTATTATACCAATTTCTGATTCGTGGTGTCCCGACTTAGATTATGTCGAAGTAGAAATGCGCTTGTTCGGTAGATTAGCTGTTTCTTATAAAACTAGAAATGAAGATATAATCAGTGAATTATTACCTGGTAAAGAGCCAACCCGAAAAGTAGTAAGAAAAATTTTTAGTACTTATTGGTTTATTAGAGAAATTTTGCCAGATGCGTCAAAAATTGCAATTGTGTCGCCTTTAGTTATACGCGAACGCCTTAAAAAAGAGCTAATGGCTGCTTGCGAACGCTGTAATATGGAAATAGATAATATTTAAGAAATCAAAGTATATAAAAATACTTATAAAGTTGGAATTTATTAATCAATAGATTGGCTGCTGAAATATTAATCTTCACCAGAAGGTCCGCTATTCTCATTAGGAGGAATAATAAGCTCAGCATTTATATCATAAAATGAAACCCCACCATTTTTTAGTTGAGAAAACCAAGAATCCGACGCGACATAATCTTCTGTTCCAGATAAGTATCCTTGCCGGTTGGCTTCATATGAAAGTAACCATTGTTCGCCATACAGTTCTTCTTTTAACAAGAATTGCTCCCATTTACTTGTATCTAAACCCTGATTAATTTGTCCGCGTCTGCGTGCATCTAAAGCTAAAAGTGCTACAACTGAATCGGACATTTGAGAAATTGATTCAGCAGCGAGTTTGCTAATTGGTAAATTAAACACAATTGCTGACCAAATAGCCCAAGCAACCTCACTGCTATACCCAAGTGGGGCATACCTTAAAATTTGAAAATTTAAAACTTTTTCCAAAGATTCTAAATCAATTTTGAACTTATTACTTTGTTTATCTTGAATAATAGAAAGTGAATCGCGTAAAGTAACAGGGTCTATCGTAACCGATTGTAGTAACAAACTTTCTAGAAGAGACCAATTATCTGCATGAAGATTATCTAGCTTTCTAATTCGCGCTACTGCATATTTTAGTACGGGTTCTTTAGGAAATTCATTTAATAGTTGAAAAGCTCTATCAAAATAGCGAACAATATCCTGCATTTGGGTTGATTCCTTGCCATTAAACTTATATTCAGATAATTCTAAAACCCATATGGAATCTAAAGAACAAGGTAATTCAAGGATAAATGTTTTATCTGGATTGATACTTAATTCAAATTCAGACAAAACCTGCTGAATTTGACTTAAAGCCGATTCTGCATCTGAAAGATTTTGAAAAGTGAATTCATAATCATCACTATAACGAAACCCTTTAAACGGGTAAGCGCAAGTCTTTTTTAACCGCTTCTCTAATTCCACATCCGCAGTACAAAGTAGTAATTCTGCAACAACGAGTGAAGTATCCGGACCAATAGGAATTCCTAATGTTTGACCGTCCTGACTGTTTTGCAGCAATTTATCTAGTTTGTTCCCAAAATACTTGCTTGTAACCTCACGGTGTTTCTTTGCAGTTTTTTTTCCATGTACAGCCCAAGGAATACTATGGGTATAAATTGATTGATAAAATTGGGAAATATCTGTTTGTAATATGTATCGTCCGGCAATTCTATTTTTAGCTCGTTCAACAGGAATTAGACCAAATTCAAGCGCAGGAGATATAGAACGATTGCGCTGAGGTAATGGCGTATATATAGGTTTACTCTTTGAATATTTTGATTTACTTATTATTTGTTGAATTTCAGACCATTTTTCATGTATTACATCGCAAAGCTGTAAAAAATATGCTGGATTAGGAATACCTAATTTTCTTCTAAGTGAACCGTACCTAACATGATTATGGTAATAGAGTTTCGTAGGTTTTTTAGGGCAGTTATTTAATAGTGTTTTACTTGATAAAGCTAAGTTGGCAAGTAATGTTGTATTAAAAGGAGGTGGTAGCTCTTTTGGAAAATATCCTCTCTTGATTAAATCAATTTTGTTCATTTATAAAAAATCTCTATTCTCCTAAGCTGTTTTTATCCTATGTCCAACCGCTTATCGTAACATTACCATTCCTGCTATTCAAGCTACTTTCAAATATTAATTACCTTTAGTGGAAAAAACCTAATTATTAGTATTAATTTAGATACTAATTACCTGTTTCATATGAAATAAACCAATTTATATTTTCATTTCAAGGCAAAATAATATTTATCAAATTTTGAATTATCCTGAAATTACGGGAATATAGCTTCTAGTTTATAAACATCAGGTTTAATAGTAAATATCGTAAATGTAGCGCAACTGCAATTCAACTAAACTTGAATTAAAGTTGCACCTGACTAGTAGTTGAAAACGAATTGGGATGAAGAAGGCATGAAAAATATTCAGCGACTTTATACCCAAAGTACATTGGCTAAAAAATGCAAAGTTAGCCTTCAAACAATTAAGAACTGGTGTATGTGGGCTGGACTTACACCACCGAAAAAAGCAACTTATTTCAGTTGCGATGAGTTAGAAGCTTTAGCTGATTTCTACATCGCCTATAAATTTCTGCGCGTACAGCAAAATGCTTATATAGATAGTGTTTTGGGAATAGGTGGTTTGAAAAAGTATATTGCTTCAGTACGGCGTATGAGCTTGCGTCAATTTGTTACGGAGTTCTTGACGGCGGAAGAAAAAGCTCACTTTCTAGCACAGATTTTAGTTGATAAATTAGAAGAGGAAATTGAAGATGATGAATTTAACTTTGGTGGCACAGCAGCTTGAAATTCCATTAGAGCAACTTAAATCGATTTGCCAAGTATTAAAGATTGAAATTGTTAAAAACGCAGTTACACCAAATGATAAACAGAAAATTCAAGAGTTTATTGGAGCTTGTAAAAATCAACAAATAACCATAGAACAAGGATTATTAGAGCTACAACAATTACAAAAAGAAGCCCAAACTCAACAACAAATTTTGGGTGAAAGATTCAACTTAGATGAATTTTTCAAACAACGTATTGGTACTTCACCAGAACAGTTAAACCCTGGAAGCTACTATCACGATTTGTATCAGTTGTTGTTAAAATCTCAATCCATCTCTGAGGTTGGCTATGCATTGTTTAGAGAAGCTTTTTTACGCCAAACTCAGGACTTGATAATGAACGGTACGGAAGCATCATCTATCAATCAAAATCAAACAGTTGCTGGTTTTGATAAAGCTTTTGATGCTGTTGAGACTCAGTTTGAGCAAAATTTTTTGGGGAATTCAATCAACTGGGGGGAGGAAGAACATCCCATGTTAGCAAGTTCTCAAAAAACAGCCCTACCTTCAGCACAGAAGACGAATACATCACCATCCCCATCGTCGAAGAAGTAGTTGAGGCTGCACCAAAATTAGCAACCGCAGCCTTAACTGCAATTACACCAACGGTTAATAAAGCCTTCTTTAATGACCGTCGAACCATAGCTAACTTTATGACTGAAGCGGGGTTTGTTGCAACAACTGCTGCAATCACAACAACAACTACCGTTGCAACAATTACTGTTTCTATAACTTCTCCACCAAAACCAGTTTTTATCAAAATAATGGCTGGTGGAATTGTTGGAACTATTTTGGGGGGAATTGTCGCAGCACTAATTTTGAGGCACTACAGAACAGAGGTTTTGAGGAATGATGAAAACTCAACATCAACAACTGCAAATACAAAACAATCAAAACAACGAGGATGATTTTGACTCTGCATGGGTGCCAAATCCACACGGACTACAAAATAGTGCTGCGACACATGGGCTGATTGACAATATTAAGTCTGGAAACTTGAATTCCTTGCTAACTAATCCTTGGCTGATGTCGATTTTTGTTGCAACAGTAATTTTGGTTGTGATTGCTGCAATTGCAACGGTTTTATCTGGTCAACGCTCGACAGAACTGAACCCGTCTCAAGAAGCGTACTCCGAACTTTTGCAAAAATCTCAAAATTTAGATGCGGCTGATAGCAACTTCCGGGAATATTTGACTCGTAATGATTACAGTTCGGGATTAGTAAGTAATCCTGGTTTATTGCAAGCAGTAGTTTTGGAAGCAAGCGCGAGATATAGCAACTTCGTTATTGCCAGTCAAAATAACCCCCAAAATCAGGCTTACAACCAGCATGAAGAAGTAATTAATCATAGCTCTGAAATTGAAGCTTTGAAACGGATCAATCTTGGAGCATCAGGGAAAGAAGCGAAATTAAAATATGTTGACCCCAGCACGGGTTCTTGGGTAACTATTCCAATTGATTCAGCAGAATTAGCAGCCAGTGGTTTGGTCAAGCTGAATATTATCTCCAATAGTAGAAGGGAAGCAACACAGCGATTCAACTTGGTCACAATTGCCCAAAATACAAGGCTTCGTTTGGACGAAGTAAAAACCGCTATGTTGGAAGCTTTGCGTGTTAAAGGATTAAGTCCGGTTGCATCCGAGCTTGAGAAAACAGATTGGTTCGGAAATAAAGCCAATCCTTCAGAGGTACAGATATCTGATTATCGGCAAGATAAACCAGAACCAACTCCTGCAACTCCATCAACCAAAAAAGAAACATCACCAAAATTAACAGGTGGTAGAGATGCCCAGTAAATTAATATTTGTGCCCATACCTCTGCTGGTGGGAGGTTGGATGTTTACAAGTAGTTTTAGCAGTAGCACTATTCAACAATCAGCAACACCATATTCTACACAGCAGCAAATAGTAGAAGTAGAAATGCCAGAACCAGCAAAGTCTTTTCTAAGATTTGGTGGTGGTGTAATTGCTGTACTAGGAACGTCAAGCTTAGTATTTTGGGAATTAGTTGATAAAAAACAGAGTACCAAACAGAAACTTTTGTTAGCTCCATCTCAAAATATCGAGAGTACAGTTCCTATACCAAATAACTTTCAAGCTGTGCCGTCATTACAAAACAATCAAGAACCACTAGCTTTTAATCAAATAGAAACGAGAATTCAACAGCCAAATGATTCAAGAAAAGCTGAAAAATCCCCACCACAGGAAGTTACAAATTTCTATCAAGCAGGCGATATCGGTGCTTCAATATCCAATAATTATGATGCTGT
>ERZ1740059.84-NODE-84-length-48179-cov-6.806895_pt1 | contig 48179 bp, 42 predicted proteins | sample MGYA00581744_ERZ1740059 | MGnify/ENA primary metagenome ERZ1740059 (study PRJEB43018, sample SAMN04849738) | marine metagenome | isolation source: floating plastic debris | place: Pacific Ocean | collected 2008-08-28 | study: EMG produced TPA metagenomics assembly... | reverse complement strand
GCGGCGGCGGCGGGTACCGTGATCGCGACGGCGGCGGCGGAGGATACCGCGGCGGCGGCGGGTACCGTGATCGCGACGGCGGCGGCGGAGGATACCGCGGCGGTGGCGGCGGCGGATACGACCGTGGACCGCGTCGGGACTATGACGCCCCTCCTCCAGCGGACTTCGATGCGCCTCCTGCGCCTCCCGGCGACGATTTCGGCGGGTTCGACGATCGTCCGCGCCGCGATCACCGCGGCAAGGGCAAGGGCCGCGATGATTTCGATAAACGGGATCGTTGGGACGACGACGACGAATAGAAAAAAAGCCCCGCCAAGAGCGGGGCTTTTTTTTAGCCGCTCACGCGGATCGTTTCGTTCTTCGGATCATATGGGCTGTCGACCGTCACTTCGCCGTCGTAGAGCTGATTGAGCATCTTGACCTTCACCTTTGTGCCAGGTTCGGCCGAGCCGACGGCGACATAGCCGATGCCGATCTGCTTGCCGAAATGCACAGAGTACCCGCCCGAGGTCAACCGGCCGAGGCGGGTCGTTCCATCCTCGGCGTAGATTGCCTCGCGGCCCCAGGGATCCGCGTCGGACGGCCCGTCGATCAGCACGGTGACGCATCGGATTTTCACGCCGTCCACCACCTGTTTCTCGAGCGCGGACTTGCCTCGGAAGTCTTTGTCCATGTCGATGAAACGATCGAGAGCGCTTTCAAGCGGAGTCGCATCGCGGCCCAGATCCGAGCCGAAGGCGCGATAGCTTTTCTCCTGTCGCAGCCAGTTCTGCGCCCGCGCCCCACAGAGTTTCAACCCGAGGTCTTTCCCGGCAGCCTCGATGCGATCAAAGAGGTAGTTCTGCATCTCCATCGGGTGATGGAGTTCCCACCCCAGCTCGCCCGTGTAGGCGACGCGGATCGCCATGGTCGGACACATTCCCAGTTCGATGTTGCGCATTGACAGCCACGGGAACGCCTTATTGGTGAAAGCCTCATCCGGGTTTTCGGCGGTCACGATCTTCTTCATGAGATCGCGCGACTTCGGCCCGGCGAGCGCAAACACGCCCCATTGGCTGGTCACGTCCTGCACGGCGAGCCAGCTTTCAGGCCCGCCATTCGCCGAGAACCACTCCGCCTCCATCTTCGTGAGATAGTCAGAGTCGTAGGCCTGTGCTGCGCCTGCGGTCACGACGTAATACTCGTGCTCCGCCGTGCGGACGATCGTGAACTCGGTGCGAATGGTCCCTTTGTCGGTGAGGCCATAGGTCAGATTGATGCGACCGACCTTTGGAAGCTTGTTGCAGGTCAGCCAATCGAGAAACGCTGTCGAGCCGGGCCCAAACACCTTGTGCTTGGTGAAGGCGCTGGCGTCGAACAGACCAACGCCGCTCCGCACAGCCTCGGCTTCAGCCTTGGCGTATTCCCACCAACCGCCGCGGCGGAAGCTGCGGGCGTCGTGGTCGTTAAAGCCTTCTGGCGCGAAGTAGTTCGGGCGTTCCCAGCCGTTCACAAACCCGAACTGGGCGCCCCGCGCCGCCAGCCGATCGTAGCACGGCGCCGTGCGCAGCGAACGGCAAGCCGGCCGCTCTTCGTCTGGATGGTGGAGAATATAGACGTGCTCGTAGGCTTCCTCGTTCTTGCGGGCGGCGTATTCGCGCGTCATCCACTTGCCGAAGCGGCGTGGGTCGAGCGACCACATATCGATGTCCGCTTCGCCTTCGACGATCATCTGCGTCAGATAATGACCCGTGCCGCCGGCGGCCGTGATCCCAAAGCTGAAGCCTTCGGCGAAGTAGAAATTGTCGACGCCCGGCGCCGGCCCCACAAGCGGGTTGCCGTCCGGCGTGTAGCAAATGGGTCCGTTGAAGTCGTCCTTCAGGCCAACCTCTTCGGAGCTCGGGATACGATGGATGAAAGAGGTGTATTCCTCTTCGATGCGCTCGAGGTCGAGCTGCAGCAGATCGGCGCGGAAGCTGTCCGGCACGCCCCAGGTCGCCCAAGCCGGCGCATTCCGCTCATAAGGCCCCAAGATCCAGCCGCCACGCTCTTCACGGACATACCATTTGGCGTCCGCGTCGCGGAGAACCGGGTGCTCGCCGTTCTCTTCGCGCCATGTCTGCAGCGCCGGGTCGACGTCGGTGACGATGTACTGGTGTTCGACTGGGATCGCCGGGATGTAGCAATCGATCATCGCCGCCGTGCGCTGAGCATGGTTGCCGGTCGCCGTGACGACGATCTCGGCGGTGATCTCAAAGGTCTCCTCGCCGGGCACAAGCCGATTGCCCTGCTCGACCATTCTGCGGCCTTTGACCAACCACTCGCCTGAAGCTGTCCGCTCGAAACCGTCGACCTGGCATTTGCGCTGGATCTCGGCGCCCATGTCGCGGCAGGCCTTGGCGTAGGCCATCGTCAGGTCGGCCGGGTTAATGTAGCCGTCGGTCGGGTGGAAGATCGCGCCGACAAGATCCTCGGTGCGCACGAGCGGATAGCGTTCCTTGATCTGCTCCGGACTCAGCCATTCATAGGGCACGCCGACAGTCTCGGCGGTCGATGCGTAGAGCATGTATTCGTCCATGCGGTCCCGGGTCTGCGCCATGCGCAGGTTGCCCACCCGCTTGAACCCGACCGAGAGGCCGGTCTCCGCCTCGAGATCCTCGTAGGTGCGGATCGAATAGTCGTGAATGTGGCTGACCGCATAACTCATGTTGAAATAGGGCAGCAGCCCAGCGGCGTGCCAGGTCGAGCCCGAAGTCAGCTCGTCGCGTTCGAGCATGACCACATCGGTCCAGCCGCGTTTGGCGAAATGGTAGAGGATGGACGCGCCGACGGCCCCTCCCCCGACAACGACGACACGAGCATGCGATTTCATGAGATGTCCCCTCCGCGGTAGACACGCTGTCTGGTGATCTTTTCGCGAAAGTGACGGATGAGACAGCCCAACGGCGCGAGTTCCGCGACGCCGCTAGGGAAAATTGCGACGTCGCTGTCGCAAACAGACGATTTACTGCGCCCGGTCGGCCAGTCTCAGCGCGCCGAGCAGCGTGATCGTCGGCTCGCCGTCCGCCAGTACGCCGCGGGACTTCTGGAACTGAGAGATCGCGCTGCGGGTGCGCCGGCCCGGGATACCGTCCACGCCTTGGGTGTCGAAGCCGAGATTTGTCAGGAGTGTCTGCATCTCGCGCACTTCAGAGCGGGTGACCGGGCGGTTGATGTCCTCTCCACGCAAACGCGCGCGGACCTTCTCGAGCAAATCGGCGGTCGCGTACCCGTCGGGTGCGATCCCATGGGTCTTCTGGAACAGGCGGATCGCCGCGCGGGTGTTGCGGCCAAGCACGCCATCGACGCCGCCTGTGTCGAAGCCGAGTTGCGTCAGCCCGCGCTGCAGCTCCTCGCGTTCGTCACGTTTGAGAAGCCGGACGCCTTCCGGCCAGGCGAACGTCCGCGCCGGCCGGCCGTCGATCCGTTCGGACAGCAGCGACACTGCCAGCGCATAGCTGGTGGCGTTGTTGTAACGCATGATCACGCGGAAGTTGTTGAGCGCCAGAAACGCTGGTCCGCCAGCGCCCGCTGGGGTTATGAGCTGCGCGTCCGAGAACCCGCGCGGCAAGTCCCCACCGTTGGCGAGAACAAGGCCCCGATCCGCCCAAGCGGCGGTTGTGAACTTGGGACCATCGGCGACGCTGTAATCGAAGCTCGGCGGCAGGGCGACGTGAAACCCCCAGGGCTCCTCTCCGTTCCAGCCAAACTCCACGAGGTAGTTCGCCGTCGAGGCCAGCGCGTCCGTTGGATCCTCCGCCCATATATCGCGGCGTCCATCACCGTTAAAATCCGCGGCGTAAGCTGCGTAACTCGTCGGAATGAACTGCGTATGACCCATCGCGCCGGCCCAGGAGCCAACCAGTTTGTCAGGGGTCGTGTCGCCGTTCTTCAGGATCTTGAGCGCCTCGATCAGCTGCGTGCGGCCAAACCGCTCTCGTCGTCCGTCATAGCCCAGCGTCGCCAAAGCTTCGATCACGTTGAAGCTTCCGCGATTTGAGCCAAAGTTCGATTCTATCCCCCAAAACGCCGTCAGAACTTCCGGCGCGACGCCGTATCGCGCGGAGATCGCCTCGAGCGTCTGGGCGTATTCGACGCGTTTCGCCCGTCCGTTGGCGATCCGCTGATCTGAGACCGCGCGATCGAGATACTCCCAAAGCGGCGTCACGAACTCGGGCTGGCGGCCATCGAGTTCAACGATCTTCGGATTCAAGCGAACGCCTTGGAAGGCTTCGTCGTACAACGCGGCTGGCACGCCTTGCGCCACGGCCTCGGCGCGAAACTCCGAGACCCAGCGTTGGAAACCGGCCTCGTCATTGGCGGTCGCTGGTCCGGTCATGGGCACGTTGATCGCGAGTACAGTGAGCAATCCAAATAGCGCAAAACGCACCCGCCCAAAGCTTTCGCCCATCGTACAGACCCCAATCCAACCTCTCTCAACCCTCATCCGATCTCTCAAATTCCGGTTGATGTAAACTGTGTTCTGCCGAACGCTCGCGGCGAGTTTTGGGCGCATCTCAGGAAAGTCGACGGGCCGCGGTCACGGGACCGCCACCCTGTTCTTCGATCCGTGCGCGCGCCTCAGCCAGCGGCTCGCGCGCCACCGCCATACGCCAAGCATTGGCGTGAAGAAGGGTTTCCGCGTCGAGCATAACGCCGACATGACCCTTCCAGAACATCAGGTCCCCGCGCCGGACCGGACCGTCGATCGAGATCGCCTCCCCGAGCGCACTCTGCATGTCGGAGTCGCGTGGACACTTCAAGCCAGCGACCTCCATCGCCGTCTGCATCAGTCCTGAACAGTCGATTCCATCGACGGCGTCTCCACCCCAAAGATAAGGGGCCCCGACAAACCGTTCCGCGACGGCCACCCAGTCCTCCGCCAGGTCTGCAACCTCGCAAACGTGCTGCTCGTAAATCCATCCCCCTTGCTCAAGCGCCCGGAAACGATTTCGCGCGCCGGTGGCCAACAGCGTCAGACGAGCGCCAAGCGGCGCCCAGGTTTCAGGGCGCGTCTTCAGGTCCGGCTCTGGGTAGATGTGAGCGCGAAGCGCATCGACGCGATGCGTCGGATCCGCGCCGCGAGGACCGAAATCAGCCAGCGGAGCATACCCGACATAGCCGTCCATCTCGGATTGCGCCCACGCCCATCCATCGGCGCGGTCGAAGATCAGAACGTCTTCGCCCATGAGCGGCGACGCGACGGTGGAGGCTGAAAACCCGGGCTTGCCCCGGAGCCGCGCCAGCGGGATCTTCACTCGCATCGGCAGCCCTTCGACAAAGCGTGGCGCATCGACTTGGCCCTCCAGACGGCGGTCGGCCAGGTCCGAGCGATAGGCGTTCAGCCGAGCGTCCAGCTCTGTGGTCATCATCTTCCTCCGTATCGACGGCGCAGCAGATCAAACAGAGCGCGGCCAGCCTGGTGTTCGCCGCCCTCGGGCCGGCCTGGGCGCGCTTTGGGGTTCCAAGCAAAGACGTCAAAATGCGCCCAGGCGACGTCACTGCTAATAAAGCGCTCCAGGAATAAAGCGGCTGTGATACTGCCCGCAAAACCGTTCGCGGTGATGTTGTTTATTTCCGCGACTTTCGAGGCGATGTCCGCTCGATACCCCTCCCAAAGCGGCATGCGCCAGACCGGATCGTCCGCCTCCGCGGACGATGTTGTGATCTCAGCAGCCAGCGTCTCGTCGTTCGCATAGAACGGCGGAAGATCCGGACCCAAAGCGACGCGCGCCGCGCCCGTCAGCGTCGCCATATCAATCAACAGCTCTGGCTGTTCCGAGCATGCCTCGACCAGCGCATCCGCAAGAACCAACCGCCCCTCGGCGTCGGTGTTTCCGATCTCGACGGTCACGCCATTGCGGGCCGTGAGCACATCACCGGGGCGAAAAGCGTCGGAGGCGACGCTGTTCTCGACCGCGGGGATCAGAACCCGCAGCCGCACCCGCAGATTGGACGCCATGATCATCGACGCGAGGCCCAGCACGGTCGCCGCGCCGCCCATGTCCTTTTTCATGTTGCGCATGCCCGCGGCCGGTTTGAGGTCGAGCCCGCCCGTGTCGAAGCAGACGCCTTTGCCGACCAAGGTCACCTTGGGCGCGTCCTCTGCGCCCCATCTAAGATCGATCAGCCGCGGAGCGTGGGGGCCCGCTCGTCCGACCGCGTGGATCATCGGAAAGTTCTGATCAATCAGCTCATCCCCGACTACCAAGGAAGTCTCGGCTGAAAACGCAGTCGCCAGGTCCCGCGCCGCCTGCTCCAGCTGGCTTGGTCCCATGTCATTTGTGGGTGTGTTCACCAGATCCCGGGTCAGGGCGACGCCAGCCGCGATGGTCAGCGGCGTTTCCGGATCGGCCACAACAAGCCGCGCTGGCTCGCGCTCGTCCTTGCGATAGCGCTCAAAACGATATGCGCCCAGAAGCCAGCGGAGCGCTGCAGCGTCTTGATCCAGCTCATCGAACACGGGTCCCGCCAGCCGATAGACGCCTGTGGGAAGAACCGTCGGCAACGCTCCGGCCCGGTCGAGAGCCGACCCGCCTCCAACCCCCATCAAGACCGCCGCCAATCCGTTTCGCGTAGCGTTCGGAACGAGGCACTGGGAGCCCGCCGCCCCGTTGAACCCGACGGCCTCCGCCCAGGCGAAGGCGCCCTCAAGATTAGGGGCCGAGCCCAAGTCCCCGCGCAGCTGGTTCGACCGGACCGCGACGATTGGCGTGGCCGAGGGCGATTCTTCCACAGTCGCAAGCGATGCGCGCATCCGCGCGAAACTCACGGTTTCAAAGCTCATTTACGGCTCCTTCCGACGCCCGCGGCGTCCTGTTCTGAATCGGGCGCGTATTAACGGATCGTTGACCCTGAACGCGCATGGTTGACCGGACCTTAATGGAGGATTCGCGCGTGAACAGCGCCCGAAAATCGGCTTCGCTTCGACGGCTGCGTTTGGCGGTCGCCGTAGCGCCATTGCTTTTTGCGATTGCTGGCTGCGCGAACACGCAATCCAGCGTCGTGGGAGGCTCTAACACCCCTGCGCTGCAGACAGGCTCGGTCAATACGATCGACCCGTCTTTCGCCGTTGCGCCGGAAGAACGTATAACGCCCGACCGCCCCGGCGAGGAAGAGATCGTCCTGAGCGAGTTTTCGCGCGAGGCGGCCGAGCTGGCGATGGAGGATGGGCAAACCTACGCCGCGCTCGTCCACTTGAGCCGCGGCTACAAGTCAGACCCCAAAGACAAGAAGGTCATCTACGATTACGCGCGTCACCTGCGCTATCACGGCATGACCACCGAAGCGCTGACGGTTCTGAACAACGGGCTCAACCTCTATCCGGGCGACGCGCTGCTCACGCTCGAGCGCGCGAAATCCTACATCGCGGCCGGAACCGCCGAAGCGGCGCTCGTCGAGTTGAAGCCGCTTCTGACGTCACGCCCCGAGGATCCGTCGATCCTGCAGACCCATGGCATCGCCCTCGATCGGTTGGGTCGCCACCCTGAGGCCCAAGAGGCGTATCAGTTGGCGATCGCCCAAGGTCGACCTTCGGCGGGTCTGTTGAACAACGCCGGGCTCTCCTACCTGATCAGCGGCGACATCGACCGCGCCGAGGAACTGCTGAGGCAGGCGGTCGTCTCGTTCGGCGCGGGCCCGCAGGTCCGGCAGAACCTGGCGATGACGCTGGCGATCAAAGGCGATACCGAGGAGGCGAAGGCCTACGCGCTGCAAGCTGTGCCAAAAGCCACCGCGCGCGAGCTGATCGCCTTCTACGAGAGCATCGTTCGACAACAGGACGCCTGGAGCATCGCCGCGCAGAGCGGATAGGACGCGCCATAGTCACCCGAAAAAAGCCGCGCCATTTTCTGGCGCGGCTTTTTTGTTTTTGGCGAGAGCTCTTGCTTGAGCCTACTGCCACTTCTCCATCACCTGAAGGATGGCGGGGCCAAGGATCACGATGAAAAGCACCGGCACGAAGAAAACCATCATCGGCACGGTGAGCTTTGCCGGCAGCGATGCGGCTTTTTGTTCCGCACGCGACATGCGCTCATCGCGGCTTTCCTGCGAGATCACGCGAAGCGCCTGACCGATCGGCGTACCATACTTCTCCGCCTGAACGAGCGCGGACGCGATCGACCGCACCTGGCTCAGCTGAGTGCGCTCGGCGAAATTATCGAACGCCAGACGCCGATCGCCGATGTAGGACAACTCGGCCGTCGTCAGCTGCAACTCTTCCATCAGCGGAATGGACTGTGCGCTGATTTCGTTGCTGACCTTGTTGAAGGCCTGCTCGATCGACATGCCCGCTTCGACACAAATCGTCAGCAGGTCGAGCGCGTCAGGATAGGCTCGGAGAATGTTCTGCTGTCGCTTCTGACGCTGGCTGGTGAGGATCATGGTCGGCAAGTAGTAGCCGGCGACCCCGCCCAAGAGCACAGCCATCGCGTACTGCGTCATGTTCCAATCCTCAGGCTGCATGAAGAACTTGAGGTACAAGAACGTGGCGATGGCGGCGACGAACGGCGCCACCGCACGAATGAAGAGGAAACGAACGGCTGCGTTACGCCCTCGATAACCCGCGCTCGCAAGGCTCATCTTCAGCTCGTTGTCGGAGATCATCTCCTCCATTTTGAGCTTTTCGAGAGCACTCTTCATCATCGCTAGGTTGCGCTCGGCGGCCCGGGCTTTCTGGTCCTTGCTGCGCAAATGCACGTCGCGGAGCTCGGCGCGGCGCTCACGGACATTGGTCAGCCGCTTCTTCATGTTCGAGTCGGCGGCGTTGGGCACGAAGAAGTAATAGAAGCTCAGAACGCTGCCCGTGGCCGCGACGCCCGCAGCCACCAGGGCAAGCAATTCGGGATCGATGGGAAGTCCAAACATGCCGCGCCCCTAGATGTCGAAGTTGATCATTTTGGCCATCATCAAGATGCCGCAGAGCATCCAGACCAGCCCACCGGCGATCAGCATGTTTCCGGTCGGGTCAATGAACAGCAGCTCGATGTAATCTGGCTTCACCAGGTAGACGAGCATCCCGACGATGAACGGCAGAGAGCCAATGATCATCGCCGACATCTTCGCTTCAGATGACAACGCTTTGATCTTGCCCTTGAGCTTCTTGCGGTCACGCAGAATTCCCGAGAGGTTGCTCAAAGCTTCCGCCAGGTTACCGCCGGTCGACTTTTGAATGACGAGCACGGTGCGGAAGAAGTTCACCTCGGGGATCGAAACCCGGTCATGCATCTTTTGCAGCCCGTCCTCGATCGGCACGCCAACCGCCGAACTGTCGACAAGCAGTTGAAACTCGGTTTTCACAGGGTCCGGGATCTCATGCGCGATGACTTTCAGGCCCTCGGTGACCGGCAGACCCGACCGCACGCCGCGCACCAGAACATCGATCGCGTTGGCGAAGTTTTCGATGAAACGCTTTTGGCGCCGTGCGATGGCTTTCGCCAGGAACCAGCGCGGCAGACCAAAGGCCACGACCAGGGCCGCGAGCAACGCAAAGAGCGGCGGCTGACCTGACACCAGCACGCCCAGCGCGGAAACGCCCGACAATCCGTAGAAGATCATCATGAAGCTGCTCGGCCCCATGCTGATCCCGGCTTGCATAAGCTTGGCTTCGATGTCGAAGGCGCCCTGCTTGCGCTTTTCCTTGTTGACGAGATCCTTGATCCGGCTGGCGGCGTCGTTCTGATCTTTGTTGCGTTTGGAGACGATCGAATTGGCTCGGTTCTTCTTCGTATCGATCGTCGCAAGGCGTTTGCTGCGCCGCGCTTCCTCAGCGAAAGCGCCGCCGAAGATCGCGAAGAGCACGCCGCCAACCATCAAGACGGCGAGCACGCCCACGATCAGAATAAGGTTGGTCTCGCTCATTCGTTTCGTCTCCTTCGCGCCGGCGCTCAGACAACCGCCGGCGACGACGATCAGTATCCGTCATTCGCCGCGTCGAGTTCAGCCAGCGTCTCCACCAGCTCCTCGCCGCGGCTGTAAGCACGCGCTTGTTCGTAGAATTGCGGCTGGCCCACGCCGCAGCCGACATGGCGACCGATCAGCTTGCCGTTGGCGTCTTCGCCGTCGACCTTGTAGCGCATCAGATCCTGGGTGATGATCGTCTCGCCTTCCATGCCCATCACCTCGGTGATGTGCGTGATGCGACGCGAGCCGTCACGAAGTCGTTGGGCCTGCACGACGACTTGCACAGCCGAGCAAATCATCTCGCGGATCGTCTTCGACGGCAGCGAAAAGCCGCCCATCGTAATCATCGATTCCAGACGCGACAGAGCTTCACGCGGAGAGTTGGCGTGCAATGTGCCCATCGATCCGTCGTGGCCCGTGTTCATCGCCTGCAGAAGGTCGAAGGCCTCCGGACCACGCACCTCGCCCACGATGATCCGTTCAGGACGCATACGCAGACAGTTCTTCACGAGCGCGCGCATTGTGATTTCGCCTTTGCCCTCGATGTTGGGCGGGCGTGTTTCAAGGCGCACCACGTGCGGCTGCTGGAGCTGAAGTTCCGCCGAATCTTCGCACGTGATGATCCGTTCGTCGTTGGCGGCATAGGCTGACAAACAGTTCAACAACGTGGTTTTACCGGAACCGGTGCCGCCCGAGATCAGAATGTTGATGCGCGAAGACCCTGCGATTTCGAGCACCTTCGCGCCTTCAGGCGTGATCGAGCCGAACTTGATCAGGTCAGCGATTTTCAGTTTGTCTTTTTTGAACTTACGAATGGTCAGCGCGCAGCCGTCGATGGCGAGCGGCGGGGCGATGACGTTCACGCGGGAACCGTCGAGCAGGCGCGCGTCACAGATCGGGCTCGCTTCGTCGACGCGGCGTCCGACCTTCGACACCATCCGCTGACAAATCTCGAGCAGCGAGGAGTTGTCGCGGAACCGAATGTCCGTCAGCTGGATCTTGCCGCCGACCTCGATGAAGGTCTGACCCGCGCCATTGACCATGATGTCGGCGATATCGTCGCGCTCCAGCAGCGACTCCAACGGACCGTAGCCCAGGACGTCGTCGCAGATTTCGCGTGCGAGCATCTCCTCCTCGGCGGTGGAGATGACGTAGGATTTCATCGAGACGATCTCGGTGACGATCGTCTTGAGCTCCTGCTCCGCCTCCTCACGCGACATCGCGGCGATCCGCGTCATGTCCATCGCGTCCATCAGCGAAGCGAAGACGTCAGCTTTTGTTGCGTAGAACTCGCTCGACTTCGGTCCGGAAGGTCCACGTCGAGACGGTTCAGCCGGGGCCTTCGCCTCGGGTTTTTTCGATTTCTTCGGCTCGGCCTCCATCACGGCCATCTCCGCGTCGGCGGCGGCCGCAGGCATTGGGGCACGCTCGGCAGCCGGCTTCGGCGCCGGTGGGCGCGCCGGACGGGGCGGCGCTTTGGCGGCTTCGGTCACGCTTGGCGGGACCGGAGCTTCCGGTTGGTCGTTAGACGGGCCGTTTCGCTTGCCGAACATTTCTCATACCTTCACTTTCCGCCCCGCATGGGCGGCTGTGTCATGACTTTCCCAAAGACCCGATGATGCTCTTCAGATCGAAGGCGCTGCTTTTCGGCGCAGAGGCCGCCTTCATGCCCAGGAGGCGCTTGGAGAAGTCGTCGACCATGTCGATGATTTTGTGCTTCTTCTGGACCTCAGCGAGCATCTGACCGTTGTTCAGAGCCGCGCCAAACAAAGCCGCGTCGAACGGGATCTCGAGATCAAGCGGCGCGCCGACAATATCGGCGAAGTCTCGGGCCGGAATTTCTGGACGCTTCGGTACGCCTGTCTGGTTGAGCACGATCTTCGGCGGCGCATCGTTGCGACGCGCGTTGGTCAAGTAGTCGTACGCGGTCTTGAGGTTGCGCAGGCTCGCCAGATCCGGCGTTGCGACCAGCACGATCTCGTTCGACTGGAGCATCGCCGTGCGGATGCCAGGCGTCCAGCAGTGTGGAAGGTCGAGCACTGCCGTATCACAGGCGACGCGCACCGTGTCGAGCAACGTCAAGACGCCGTCTTCCGAGGCTTCGACCTTGGTGTGAACGGCTGCGGGCGCCGGCAAGAGCTTGAGGTTGTCGCTCTGCGAATAGATCAACCGCGCGAGCTTCATCTCGTCGAGGCCGTCCAGATCGCTGAGCGCGTCGACGACGCTGTGCTTGGCCTCGACATTGAAGTCGAGCGCGGCGGTGCCGAATTCGACGTCCATATCGACGAGCAACGTCTCACGCTCCGAAAAGACCGACATGGCCCATGACAGGTTATGCGCGAGGATGCTGGAGCCAACGCCGCCCTTGACGCCAAAGACGCTGATGACTTTCGCAGTCGGAGCCTGTTCCGGGTCGCCGAAAATGGTGGTCACGGCGTCGATCAGCTGGACCGCTGAACACGGCGTCACCAGGTATTCGCTGACGCCCTGGCGAAGCAGCTCGCGGTAGATCGTGACGTCGTTCGAGGGTCCCGCGACGATCACCTTGGTGTCTTCGTCACACACCGCGGCGAGCGCTTCGAGTTCGCCGAACATGTTGAAGCCGCCTTCGGCGCTCTCGACAACGATCAGATGAGGCGTCGCAACGCTTGCAAACCGCTTCGCCGCCGCGTCTGCGCCGCCCATTTCAACCCGGACGTTCGTCTTCGCCATGCGCCGATCGATCGCCGCCGCCTGGCAGGCTTCGGCGAACTCGGGGCTGGTGCAGAAAGTCTCGATATTGATCCGAGGCGCCAGCGCCTCTCCTGCGGTCGCAAAGGACGCCGACTCCTGGGTGTGAAGGTCATAGGCTGCTTCAGACATCTTCGGTCTCCTGGTGAGCGGGCCCTCGAAAGAGCGCCGCTAAGTCCACTTCCTTACTGCGACAGCTGAGTATTGGTCGTTCCGGTCTTGACGTCCGCCTGCTCGCTGTTGGTCCGTTCACCAGCGCGATAAGCGGCGATGACAGCCTGGCGACGCTCGGCGTCAGCCATTGTCGGCGCACGCGGCTCAACCAAGTCGCTCGGACGTTCGATCATCGCGGCGAAGTTCTGCTGATAAGAGCAGCCGAAACGATCCGGCGTCCGGTTCGAAATCACCCGCGTCGGATCGCCCCAGAGGTTCGAGCAGCCGCCGCTGTATGCGCGAGGACCCTCGTAAGAGAGGACGATCCCCCGCTCGCCTTCGGTTTCAACCGAGTAGGCGCCGCGCTGAAGACGCTCTTTCGGCACGCCCGCCTGAACCAACGCTGTCGTCGTCGCCTCAACGGCCCGCGCCGCATCGACGTTGTTCGGATACGCGATCGTCAAAGGCGTCATGCCGTTGACGAGATAGAGCCGGGAAAACGCATCGAGGCGACGGTGATCACGAGGATCAATCTCGTCGGCGACGGGGAGTTCGATGAGCTCCGGCGCACGCTCGACGGTGATGCTGTGAACCTGGTCGTATTCCTCGGCGGTGTAGCTGCCCGCGCAAGCGGCGAGCGAGCCGGCCAGCGTCGCGGCGGTCAGCAATTTCGCGGAAAAGGTCACCCAACGCATTTCATTCACTCCATGATGAAGCCGACCGGCGCTTTCAGCGCAGGATCGGGGGCGCCGCCGCCCTGTTTGGCGTCGCCCGTGCCGTAAACCGAGTACAGGCGGCCGTAGAAAAACATGTCGATGTCGCTCGCCGGCGCGAAGCCGTCGGTGGGCACGCGGATATCTTCCGGCTTGCCCTGGCGAACGGTGTAAGGGGTCACCGTGATCACCAATTCGGTCTCGTCGTTCTGGAACTCTTCCGAGCGGAACAGCTGGCCGAGAACCGGCAGTTGGCGCAGGCCCGGCAGGCCGCTCGACAGACGGCGCGTGTCTTTCGACAGCAGGCCGGCCATCATCATCGTGCCGCCCGAGGACATCTCGACCGTCGTATTCGCGCGGCTCACCGTCAGACCCTTGATCTCCAGGTTGTCGATCGTGATGCCGTTTTCGTCCGACAGCTCCGAGACCTCGGTTGCGACCGTCAGGTTGATGCGGCCTTCGCCGATCACCACCGGAGTGAAGTCCAGCGAGATACCGAACGGTTTGAATTCAATCGTGATGCCGTCGTCGTCCGACGCGATCGGGATCGGGAACTCGCCGCCGGCAAGGAAGGCCGCCGATTCACCGGAGACCGCGGTGAGGCTCGGCTCTGCGAGCGTGACCTTAAGGTTATGGCGCTCAAGAACCTTGAAGAACGTGTCGAGCGGCTGCGAAAGGCTCGCCTGCTGGAACGTGAAGTCGCCCTCGTTCAGATCGAAGGTCGTCGACAGAATCGTGCTTTGAAGGCCGGCGTTCCAGTCAAGACCGAGTCGCTTCAGGACTGTCCGGTTGACTTCGGAAACCTGGACGCGCAGCAGAACCTGCTCTTCATTGATCACGTTGATGCGGTTCACGACGCCATCGGCTTCCGCGCCGCTTTCGCCGCCGCCGCCACCGAGACCGCCAGCGCCGCCTTCTTCGCCGCCGCCGCCGCCTCCAGCGCCTGCGCCCGCTGTGGCCGCTTTCGAGGCCGCGACGAAGCGCTTCGCAAGTTCGCCGATCGACGCGGCTTCAATCGAGGAGGTCGCCTGTCCGGTCAGAATGACCTCGCCCAGGATCGACTCAGCTTCGACATCCGCAGTGGGGAAATGCTCCTCGATCATGTCGCCAAGCATCGCCGTGTCGTATTCGACGCGAATTTCGAATGTGACGATCTGCCGGCCGTTGCTGTCGAAGAAGATCGCGTTGGCCTGACCAATGTTCTGCCCAAAGAACATCGGCTGACGCGCCGTCCGCATGACTGCGTCGACGATGTTGGGATCCGAAACGACCACATCGGCCGCAGCAAGCGGCAGATCGATCACCCGGGTCTTGCCCTTGTGTATGATGATCGTCTCGACATTGTGCCCGGCGTTGTCGTAGCGGCTCTGCGCGTTCGCCGGCGCGACGATCGAGAGGCTCGCCATCGTCGCGGCCGCCGCAGCGGCTAGAACCAGAGTTCTCGCGAGCCGTCTGCCGAGCGCGGCGGTCTGGTCTTTCAGACCGCGCAACCCGTCGGCTGGTGCGCTGAAGATTGACGCGTTGAGGTTCATTTCGATCTCCCTCGGTGAGAACCGGTCGAAGCGGCGCACCGCTTAATCAACAATCGCTAGCTGTTTGGTGTGGCCGCGGATCACGACCACTTCGCTAAGTTCGGCTTGTTCTTTGATGCCTTCCTCGTCGCTCAGAGCGCGCAGGTCGTAAGCTGTCTCCGGCTCTGGCTCGATCGGCGTTTCGCCGCCTTCGCCAAAGAGCTCGGCGACGCCGCGAAGCGCGAGATTGAGCTGACCGCTCTGCTCGGCCAACGAAAGGATCTCAGCTTGCTCTGGCGTCACCTCGAGCGTCGCCGAGTTTGCGATGACCGCCGCCGTTTCGCCGTCGTCGCTGAACGTCTGGCCGATCGCCAGAACGCGTACGGACCGCATCAAGGTGTTGGTCGTCTTCGCTTCCGTCTCGGAACCGTCGCCGTCGAGGAATACGACCTCGCGGGTCAGAATGACGTCGACATAGTCGCCCGGCAGGATGAAGCCGCCGGCAGCGGTTTCTTCAACGATCCGGACCGACAGGGCGCGCATGCCTTCACGCAGCATCGCCGCCATGATGCTCGGGTTGTCGAGGCGAAGAAGCTTGGACTCGGTGATCGGCTCGCCTGGAACGAAGTCCGAGCGCACGATCACGCCCATCATGTTCTCGACAGCGGTCTCGTCCTGCTCTCGCGTGATGTAGAATTCCGATACGGCTTCCAGCGGCCACGGCTGCCAGCGCAGATCGTTTTCGCCCACCGTTTCGCCGCGACGCATGTCGCGGGAGGCCACAAGCACCTCCGCTTTCGGCGCCACGGGCGCAGGCGGCGGCGGCGGCGCAACGGCGATGTTCTGTTCCGCCGCTTCACGAGCGCGCTGCAGTTCGCCTTGAACGAGCGCGACAGCCCCAACACCCGCAACAATCGCGACTGCCAGGATGACAAATCTCAAAACCCGCACCGTGGTCTCTCCCTGAGGTGATTAAGCGGTCAGGTTCGAAACTATTGGCCCGATGGTTTATTTTTCGTTGTCATCTGTGACAGAAGTCGTTCGGATTCGCATTTAATGCGGTTTACGGCCTAAATCGCGCCCAAATCCGCAAGTTGTAGCCGCCCCACTTCTGCATTTACGCGATTCCGAATTGGCGCGCTAACGCGCGAAGAGATCCGGACATCCGTGGGCGACACGACGCCGAGCCGGGTAAGGACGCCCGCCATGACGGCTTCAGCCGCAGCCGTCGATCCGTCGTCGATCTTCAATGCGACGCCCAAGCCCCGCGCCGGAAGGATAGCCGTGAAGACGCCGTCCGCGCCTGTTTTGGCCACCGTCTCGCGATGTCCCGCCGCATCAGCCGCCGCGCGCATGAAGTCCGTGCAGGCGCGTCCTTCTCCCGCCACCAGATCGGGGTGACGAACCATCGCTTCACGCAGTCTTTCGACGGCCGCACGGCGCGCTCCTTTCAGCGTCGCGGGCGTTGCGAGTCGCGCCATCGCTGTCGCCAGCGCTCTCAGGGGGATCGCAAAGTTCGGGGCGGAGCATCCGTCCAATCCAACCGCCGTGCGCGCGTCATATTGCGCCACTTCGGAAATCGCATCGCATGCAGCAATCTGAACTGGGTGATCCACATCGACATAGGATCTCGAAGACGCGCCCAAATGCCGACTAAGCGTCAGAAATCCCGCGTGTTTTCCAGAACAGTTGTTGTGCAGCTGGTTCGGCTTCCCCCCAGAGGAGAACAACGCGGTCCGAGCGGTCTTGTCTTGAGGCGTTTGCCGCCCGCACAGAAGGTCGGCTTCTCCCAGGTCGAGACGCTTCAAGAGGCCCGCCACAGGTTCGGTATGGATCGGCGCGCCGCTATGTGACGCGCATGCGAGCGCCAGCTCCTTGGCTCCCAGAGAAAACGCATCGGCTGCGCCGCTTTCAACAAGGGGTAACGCCTGCAGGATCTTGTAGGATGAGCGAGGCAAGATCAGGCGATCGACGTCGCCCCATCCCTCGATCAGGGCGCCGTCCGAGGCGACGATTGCGACAGACCCGCGATGGACGTTCTCAAGAAGTGGCCCGCGCCAAGCCTCCACAAGCACCGGATTGGGTGATGTTCGGGCCATGTCTGGTCCGTTAGCTTCCACTCAGCTCTTCCTGGAACTCGACGCCCAACTCGCTGCGCAGCTTCCCAAACGCCAAACGCAAGCGGGATTTTACGGTTCCCAGTGGGATGCCGAGCCGCTCGGAATTTTCAGAGTGCGCTCAGTCCTCTTAGAACGACAGCACGACGACCTCGCGCTGGTCTTCCGTCAGCGATTTCAAAGCGTTCCGAACAGCTACGTCGCGATTCTGCGCCGCAAGCTGATGATCCGCTGGAAGAGGAGGGGCCGGCAGAAACGTCGGATCTTCAGGATCCGGCTCGGGGCGAGCGCCGCGCCGAAGGAGATCGACCCGTTTGTTCCGTGCGATCGCGAAAAGCCATGCCGCAGCCGAGGCGCGGTCCGGGTCAAACGTCTCGGCTCTGCGCCACAAGGCGACGAAGGTCTCCTGCGCGGCCTCTTCCGCGGCGTCGGGCGGCGCGCCGGACCGGATCATGAAAGCTTTCACCTTCAGGCTCCAGCGAGAGAACAGCACGGCGAAGGCGGCTTTGTCCTGGCTGCGCGCAACCCGGACGATCAGCTCCTCGTCGGAGGAGTCTGTAGCGGACGGTCTCACAGCGCCGCCGTTTGAGGGATCTCCAGACAAAGCTTTCAAATCGCGACCAGAGTGCTATTCGTCTCGACCGAGAACCGCGAGGCGTGCGGCTACTTCCAAGGTCTGATTATCAACGAATCCGAAACGATCGCAAATCGTTCCTTTGTTTAGCCGCACATTGGAAACCAACTTGTCAGGATCTTTCTTAGAGATAGGAGAGCTTCAACGTGAGCCAACTCATCGTTCGGATCGCCCTTGTCGCGACGATGCTATCGACGCCATTCGTCGCGGCGGAGGCGCAACAACGACCGACGGCGGTCGAAACCTTCAAGGATTGGAGTGTGTTCGCAGACGACTCGCCACCCGCGAAAGTCTGCTACGCGGCCACTGTTCCGTCTGAGTCGGAGGCCAATCGCGAAGGCATCCGCCGCGGCGACGTGTTCATCTTCGTGAGCACATATCCGGAACAGGACGTCCGATATGAAATTAGCGTGAAGCTCGGCTATCCGACCGATCCACAGAAGCCGCCGCGGCTTGAAATCGGGAATCAACGGTTCACGATGATCTCCGACGGAGAGGAAGCCTGGCTCGAGACGCCCGAAGACGACAGCAAGGCGGTCGCCGCAATGCGCGCCGGCTCGAAAGCGACTGTGATCGCCGTCTCGGGCCGCGGCACGACGACCACCGACACTTTCTCGCTTCTTGGCTTCACGGCCTCTTTGAAAAAGGTCGACGACCTCTGCAAATGAGGTCGCCCTATCGCAGACAGACGGCGGCGTCCTAACTTAAGGACGTCGCTTTGTATTTGAGAGTTTGCGCGGACATCCAGATGACCAACGCCGCCATCACGCCCGAAGTCCTCCACGTGCCGCGCAATGACGCGCCAGGCAGGCCGAACCTTGTCGGCATGTCGAGAGAGCGGCTCACGGAGGCGATGATCGAGGCCGGCGCTACGGAAAAGCAGGCGAAGATGCGCGCCGCACAGCTTTGGCAGTGGATCTACGCGCGCGGGATCTCCGATTTCGACGAGATGACCAATCTCGGAAAGCCGTTTCGCGCCGCCTTGCGCGAGCGGTTTGAGATTCGTCGACCAGAAGTGGTCACTCGACAGGTCTCCGCCGATGGCACACGGAAATATCTGTTGCGCATTTCCGGCGGACACGAAGTCGAGGCCGTCTACATCCCGGAAGAGGATCGAGGGACGCTGTGCATTTCTTCGCAGGTCGGTTGCACGCTGACCTGCCCGTTTTGCCATACGGGCACCCAGAAGCTCGTGCGGAACCTCACGGCGGCGGAAATCGTCGGTCAGGTGATGGTCGCGCGGGACGACCTTGGCGAATGGCCAAAGCCTAGCGAGCGTCCACAGGACGTTCATGAACACGGCAAACGTCTGCTGTCGAATGTCGTGCTGATGGGCATGGGCGAGCCGCTCTACAATTTCGACGGCGTTCGCGACGCGATGCGGATCGTGATGGATGGCGACGGCATCTCGCTGTCGCGACGTCGGATCACCCTCTCCACCTCTGGCGTTGTCCCGTCGATCGCGAAAGCCGGCGAGGAGATTGGCTGTTTGCTTGCGATTTCGCTGCACGCCTGCACCGACGAGCTGCGCGACGTTCTGGTGCCAATCAACCGAAAATGGAACCTCGCGGCGCTGATCCAGGCGTGTCGCGACTACCCCCGGCTGTCGAACGCCGAACGGATCACGTTTGAATACGTGATGCTGAAGGACGTGAACGATTCCGACGAAGACGCGCGCCGCCTCGTGCAGTTGATCCGGGGCATCCCGGCGAAGATCAATCTGATCCCGTTCAACCCGTGGCCGGGCGCGCCTTATGAGTGCTCGGACTGGGACCGGATCGAAGCGTTTGCGGAGATCGTAAACCGAGCCGGATACGCCAGCCCTGTCCGCACGCCGCGCGGACGCGACATTCTAGCAGCCTGCGGCCAACTCAAAAGCGCCACCGAACGCGCTCGGAAGACCAAGGCCGAGATCATGGCTGAGACCGGCGCATCGCTTTAGGCAGGCGCGCTGATCTCAAGGGGGCTTCAGCCGGCTTTGCCCGCTTACGCCATCACCACTCGTGCGGCGAGACCTGCGCCCATGATCATCATGATACCCAGATAAAACACCAACTCTTTCATCATCGCGGACATGTCGTCTCCAGACCCGTCTGTCTTTGCTTGCGGGAATGACGGAAGCCTAGCCGAGATGGATCACTTTCCGAATTGACGATCGCGCGCGGTCGCGTGAACGGCCGTTACCGAGCGCGCCCGCCTACCGCACCACAAGCACCGACGCTTCCGTGTGCAGCACGACGGAGGATGCGTTCGAGCCAAACAGATAGTCGCTCAGAACCGGGTCATGCGACGACATCACAATCAGGTCGGCCCTGGTCTCCTCCGCGGTTTCAACGATCCCCTCGGACACCGAGTCGCCAACGCGAAACGCGGCTTTGAGGTCGAGCCCCAGCGCATGGCTCTGTTTCTCAACGAACGCTTTGAAGTCCGCGATCACAGCGTCTTGCGGGACCTGACGCGTGATCGTCCGGATAAAGGGCGTCAGGGTCATCAAGGTGATCGCCCCGCCGTAGTGCTTGGCGAGATCGCCCGCCACCTTCATCGCCTTCTCCGACTCTGCGAAATGCTTCGGTTCAATCGGAATGAGGATGTTCTTGAACATTGGAGACTCCGACATGTTTTGAAACTGTCGAAGATCTAACCTGCCGGGAGGCGGCAGGCCTTGAGGCAGCGCAAATCCACCGCCCAAGCCCGTGTGGCGCTCAAGTCAGCTAGGCGCCGGGAGGCGCATATCTGCGAAGAAAGGCGATCACCACATCCCAGTGTGGTTGTGGATTTGGCGAAAACCCTTCGATCAATGCAGACGATCCGTGCAGACCGCCGTTGCTCGGACTGAAGCCTGTTTTCTCGTCATGCGGAACCGCAGCGAGGATCGGCTTTCGCTGCGCAGCCTCTTCGGGCGGCGACACCAATAGAACCGGCGCTTTGATCGACTTCGCAGCCTCGGCGACGGATTTGCCTTTGATGTACTCGCCAGGCGACATGGCGACGACGGCGTCGACCAAGTCTGGCGTGCCGCCTGCGATCAGCAAAACGAGAGCCGCGGAGTAGGACGAACCCCACAGAATGACTTTCTTGGCGCCTTTCGACTTCACGTAATCGACGCCTGCGGCGATGTCCGGGATCGCATCGACAAAGTCGACCGATTTGCCGGCTTCCTTGGCTCGCGCCGCGGTATCGTTGAAAACCCCGGCGAAGCTCTTGCCGGAGCGTTGATCGATTGCGATCGCGTTATAACCCAACGAGTTCAGTTTTGGCGCGATGTCGCGATACTCGCCCCGGCTGGCGCTGGCCTGATGCGCCAGCACGATCCAAGGCGCATCGGGTTGTCCCTCAGCCTCGTAAACGTCCGCCGTGACGAGGAGCCCATCCTTTGCGTGCAACTCGACGGTTTCACGCGCGTCTGCGTTTGAGTGCGCGACGAGCGCAACCATTACGAGACTCAAAGACTTGATCCATCTGCGCATGCGCGACTCCCTTCAAGACGTCCCGATATACAAACAAAAGGCCTGAGCCAAAACCAAGGCGGTTCGTCATGCGTCGAAGAACTATGCTCGCCATTGTCCTGAGCTCAGCCGTGCTGCACAGTCTGCAGGTCCTACCGACCGGAGCAATCCATGTCCGTCGATCCCCGTTTTCATCCCGTATCGGGTTTTGACCTGCCGCGTTTCGCAGGCGTGCCGACATTCATGCGCTTACCGCATGTGCCCTTCGACCATCCTGACTTCGCGGATGTCGAGATCGGCTTGATCGGAGCGCCCTGGGATGGCGGCACGACCAACCGGCCAGGACCGCGACATGGCCCCCGCCAGCTGCGGGATCTCTCAACCATGATCCGGACGCTGCACCCGGTGACAGGGGTAAACCCTTACGCGAAAACGAACTGCGCGGACCTCGGCGACGTCGCGCCAAACCCGGCCGATGTTCAAGACAGTCTCACGCGGATGGTCGCGTTCTACGAGCAGGTCGCAGCCGCGGGGGTCGCGCCGATGACAGCGGGCGGCGATCACTTGGTCTCGCTGCCGATCCTGCGCGCGCTCGGTAAGGATCAGCCGCTGGCGATGATCCATTTCGACTCGCACACAGACCTGTACGACAGCTACTTCGGCGGCTTTCGGTACACCCACGGCACGCCGTTCCGGCGCGCAATCGAAGAAGGTGTGTTGGAGCCGTCAAAGGTCGTGCAAATTGGTTTGCGCGGCACGCAATACGACGGCGAAGACATGGCCTTCGGCGAGTCGGTCGGCGTGCGCATGATCAAGATCGAAGAGTTCTTCGAGCGCGGCGTCGATGACGTGATGGCGGAAGCGCGGGCGATCGTCGGCGATCATCCAACCTATGTCTCTTACGACATCGACTTTGTTGATCCGGCTTTTGCGCCTGGCACGGGCACGCCTGAGATCGGCGGACCAAACAGCTTTCAAGCGCAGCAGGTCTGCCGCCATCTTTACGGTTTGAACCTTGTCGGCGCCGATCTGGTCGAGGTCTCTCCGCCCTTTGATCCCGCGGGCACGACCGCGTGGCTCGGCGCGAGCCTGATGTTCGAGCTGCTCTGCGCGCTCGCCGATGCGGTCGCTCGGCGGCGAGACGCCGACTAGATAAGCATTTGGGCATATGCCGTTTTCGACGCTCTCCGCGCCTGTTCGGGCGACGCTCTTGACGCTGGCGGCCATGGGGCTGTTTGCGACCATGGGCGTGACGATCCGGCTGTCGAGCGAAGAGTTGCACCCGCTGGTGATCGTGTTCTTCCGCACCTTCTTCGGTCTGCTCTTGTTTACGCCGATGATCTGGCGTCGGGGACTGAGCGTGCTGCACACCAGGCGCTTGCCGCTTTACCTGTTGCGAGCGGTCTTCGGCACGCTGGCCATGACAGCCGGGTTCTGGGGCTTGACGCTGATCCCGCTGGCCGAAGCGACGGCGCTCAACTTCACCGCGCCTTTGTTTGCGACAATGGGGGCCGTGCTGGTGCTGGGCGAACGCATTCGTTTCCACCGCACTGCGGCGTTGATCGTCGGCTTCCTGGGCGTACTGATCGTTCTGCGTCCGGGCGCCGAGGCGTTCTCCGCCGGGGCCTGGCTCACGATCGGCGGCGCGTTTTTCATCGCCGCATCGATCATGGTCATCAAGTTTCTGACGACGACGGAGGCGCCAGACACCATCGCTCTCTACATGGTGCTGTTGCAAACGCCCGTCGCGCTGATCGCCGCCCTGTTTGTATGGGACTGGCCGTCCCTGCTCACCCTGTTCTGGCTGATCTGTCTGGCTACGGCAGGGACGCTCGCTCACCTTGCCTGGACCCATGCGATCGCCATTGCAGAGGTCACTCAGCTGCAACCACTCGAGTTCGCCAAGCTGCCGCTGACCGCCTTGTTTGGCTATCTGATTTTCGCAGAGACGCCGACCGTCTGGACGCTCGTTGGCGGCGTCGTGATCTTCGCCGCCACCGCCTATATCACCCACCGCGAGGCTCGGATGGCCCGCAGACGGGTGGTTTCGCACCCGAAGCGGGCGCCGATCGCTCCGGGTTAGGCGCTTGGTTCAGCAGCCGTCTTGCGCAGCAAAGTCAGCGCTCTATGCTCGCGCCGATCCAAACTCTGCATCTCTAGGAGCCCAGAATGTCCGACGTCGCACAGCTCATGCGCTGTATGGAGATCACCGAGCCAGGCGGCCCTGAGGTGCTGAAACTGGCGACGCGGGCGACGCCGTTCCCAGGGCCCGACGAGATCCTGATCAAGGTTCGCGCGGCTGGTGTGAACCGCCCGGATGCGCTGCAGCGGGCCGGTGCGTATCCGCCCCCTAAGGACGCCTCGGACCTGCCTGGGCTCGAAGTGGCGGGCGACGTCGTCATGGTCGGCGAGAACGTCTCGAGCTGGTCGGTCGGCGACGCGGTTTGCGCGCTGACGCCCGGCGGCGGCTACGCCGAATACTGCGTCACTCACGCAGACCACGCCCTGCCAATCCCGGGAGAGCTCGGTTACCATCAGGCGGCGGCGTTGCCTGAAACCTTCTTCACCGTTTGGGTCAACGTGTTTCAACGCGCGGCGCTGCAGCCGGGCGAAAGCCTTCTTGTTCACGGCGGCTCGAGCGGGATCGGCACAACCGCGATCCAGCTGGCCAAGGCGTTCGGCTCGCGGGTGTTCGCCACCGCAGGCTCGGCTGAGAAATGTAAAGCTTGCGAGGATCTGGGGGCCGAGCGGGCCATCAACTACCGCGACGAAGACTTCGTTGACGTCTGTAAAGAGATGACAGGCGGAAAAGGGATCGACGTCATCCTTGATATGATCGGGGGCGACTACCTGCCGAAGAACTTCAAGGTCGCGGCGGAAGACGGGCGCATTTCAAACATAGCCTTCCTCAAAGGGCCCAAGGTCGAAGTGAACTTTGCGCTCGGCATGATGAAACGGCTGACCTGGACCGGCTCGACGTTGCGACCCCGCTCCGTTGAATTCAAAGCTCAGGTCGCCGAAGAGCTTCTTGAAAAGGTCTGGCCAAGAATCGCCGCAGGACAGATCGCCCCGGTGATGGATCAGCTTTTTGATCTCGAAGACGCCGCGAAAGCGCATGCGCGGATGGAGGCCTCGGAACACATCGGAAAGATCGTCCTGACTGTTTAAACGCTACACTCCACAGCTGGAGTTCCCTCACGGAAACCGGTATAATTCCCGTGTTCTGAATTTGAAGACTGGCAATTCGGTCTGAAAGAGGGGACCCTATGAAACTTGCGCATTCTTTGGTCGCGTCTTTTGCGGCAGCTCTCCTTCTGACCGCTTGCGCGACCGAGCCAAAGGAAGAAGCGGCGGCGCCCGAGACCGCCACAGCCGAGGCGGCCGCGCCAGCCGCGGCGCAGACGCCGGCTCCGCCTCCAGCGGAAGAGTCGGCGGCAGCCGAACCACTGGAGTGCGGGAAAGCCTCCTACTACGCCGACAAATTCAACGGGCGCCCCACATCGAGCGGCGAACCATACGATTCCACCAAGCTGACGGCTGCGCATAAGACCCTGCCCTTCGGCACGGTTCTCAAAGTCACAATGAGCGGAACCGACAAAACAACCACGGTGACAGTCAACGATCGAGGCCCTTTCACGCCCGGCCGGATCATCGATCTTTCACGCGCCGCCGCGGAAGAGATCGGGCTGGTCACCGCTGGCGTCGCCGAGGTTTGCATCGCCGAGAGCGGATAGCCCCGACGGCGCACGGGCCGACCGCCCCGAACCGGGACGCCTTCTGGGCGTCGGCCGATCGCCTGAGAGAGGAAGAGAGAGAGGACGCACGCCATCCTCGGCTCGTTGACCGAGCTGCAGGACAGCTTACGACGTCAGTCAACGCGGCGCCGGCAACTCTAGACCTGACTGGCGGCAGTCTCGCACGACGTCCCGCCCGCAGCGGCGCAAGGCGAGATCCTTGGTCAGGCAAATGCGAACCTCGGAGAAACGACCGTCGCGGCATTTCACCGTGACGCCGTCGCGATCCATTTCCGGATTAGCTTCCAGGAACGCCGCCTCGATCACCTTTGCGTCGACACGCAGATCACGCGCGATGCGATCGAGGCTCGGCGGAATCGTCACCGCCTCGACCGCAGCGCGAGACGCGGCGAGATAGCGTTCCGCGCTCACGCCAGCGCAGCGACCGTGCTTGCGCCATTGATAGGCCAGAAGGCCGCGGCTTTCGGTGAGGTCCTCGTACTGCGCCAACTCTCGATTGGTGGGATCGGCCTCGCCGCTTGGACAATCCTGCGGATAGCCCTTGTCAAACTGAGGCCAAAGGCCGTGAAGGATGAACCGCCGCCCCTGGCCGCACTGATCGGCGTCGGGGCGGCTTTCGCAAAACGACGGCGACCAGCTGAGCGCCAAAACGTAATAATCAAAGGGCTGATCCGCTTTGGCCAAGGACGTTGGACCCCCCTGACCATTGCCCAACCAACCGGCCAACGCCGCCACGACGAGGACCAGGACGCCTCCCGCAGTCAGGCCCTTTCTTCCGACCAACCCTTTTGACATTCGTGATTTTCCCCTTTTCGTCGCGCCCGCCGACGTCTATCTATCAGAAATCCCCGAAATTGGCAGACGCCCCGCGCTGGGAAAGGGACCGAAACCCGGTCCCGCGCAGACAGGAGTAATTTACGTGCAACCGTTGATGCCGAAAGCCACCGCCGTTTGGCTGGTGGACAACACCACTCTCACCTTCGAGCAGATCGCCGAATTCGTCGGCATGCACCCGTTGGAGATCTCCGGGATCGCTGACGGAGAGGTCGCGGTTGGCATCAAGGGCTTTGACCCGGTCTCGAACAGCCAGCTCGATGCTGACGAGATCGAGAAAGCGCAGAATGATCCGAAGTACCGGATGAAGCTGAAGGCCGCGATCCAAACCCCTCCGGTGAAGAAAAAAGCGCCGCGCTACACGCCGCTGTCCAAGCGGCAGGAGCGTCCGTCCGCGATCGCGTGGCTCGTGCGCAACCACCCCGAACTTGCGGACAGTCAGATCAGCAAGCTGCTCGGCACGACCAAACAGACGATCGAGTCGATTCGGAACAAGTCGCATTGGAACTCGGCCAACATTCAGCCGGTCGATCCGGTGGCGCTTGGGTTATGCCGTCAGATCGACCTCGATGCGGCGGTGAAGAAAGCCGCGGACAAGAAAGCGAAAATGGACGCCGAACTCGGCGTGGCGGCCCCTGCGGAACGCGACACCCTCATGAGCACGGAGGACTCTCTGGCGCCGCCTATGGGCGACAGCCAGACGATCGTTCCAGCCGAAGAGGAAGCCGCAGCACGCAGTCTCGAGGACCTTGGAGCATTCATCGAGTCGAGAGATCCCGCCTCGGAAGACCGCGAGGAACCCGCTATTGATCCCGACTCGATCTTCAACCTCCCAAAAGGCGGCGGCGAGGATGACGACGAAGCGGCGGACAAGGTCTAGGGCGCTATTCGGCGGCCACATCGTTCGCGACTGACGTCGCGGTCGCCAGATGCGCGATCGCGGCCTCAACGGCCCCGCTTCCGTGCGCCCATCCCAAGGACTTCAAACCAAGATCGATCGTGGAAAGCGCGCCGAGCATCATCGGCGCGTTCACATGCCCCATGTGAGCGACGCGGAACATGTTTTCGCTCAGATCGCCGATGCCGACCCCGAGCGTGACGCCGCAGACCTCTTGCGTGAACCGGCGCAGCTCGGCCGAGTCGCGCCCACCGCCGACGGAGACTGTGGTGACCGTGTCGCTGCGCTCAGCCGGGTCCGGCACACGGCAACTCAGAACGCCGCCCTCGCCCCAAACATCGATCGCCACACGCGTCGCGCCCGCGAGGAGCGCATGTCGACGCCACGCCGTCTCGAGACCTTCCTCGTTCAGCAGCATGTCCAGCGCCCGGCGGAGCCCGAACAACAGATGCTCGGGCGGGGTGCCGCAATACTTCTGGTAATGGAGCTCGCCCTCGCGGAAATCCCAGTCCCAGTAGAAAGTCTTCATATCCGCGGTCGGCGCCGCCGCCTTGGCGCGAGGTCCCGCCGCGACGAAGGACATGCCCGGCGGCGTCATCAGCCCCTTTTGCGAGCCGGTCAGCGCCAGATCGACGCCCCAGGCGTCCATTTCAAAGGGAACGCAACCGATGGAGGCGATTCCATCGACCATGAAGAGCGCCGGGTGTCCGGCCGCGTCGATGGCTCCGCGAATGGCGGCGATATCATTGATGACGCCCGAGGCGGTGTCGATCTGCACCACGAGGATCGCCTTGATCTCGTGACCGGCGTCCGCGCGGAGCCGGGCTTCGACAGCAGATGGATCGACCGAGCCTTGGGGCTTACCTGGGAGAACCTCGACCTCGGCGCCCATCATGATCGCCATGTCGCCCCATCCCAACGCGAACTTGCCGGACTCGAGCACCAGAACCTTGTCGCCACGCGACAGCGTGTTGGCGAGCGCGGCCTCCCACGCGCCGTGACCGTTGGCGATGTAGAGATAGATGTCCGCGGTCTCGGACCGGAAAACGCGCTTCATGTCGGCGCGAACCGACTCTGTGATCCCCTCCAGCTCGCCGGCGTAGATGTCGATCGCCGGCCGGTGCATGGCCTGCAACACCTCGTCAGGCACCGTCGTCGGGCCCGGGATAGCGAGAAACTGGCGGCCGAATGAAAGCGTCATGACAGTCCCTTGGACATGCGTTGTTCCCTTCCCCGTTATAGGGCGAAACACGCGGTGGAAAGTCCAGTCAACAGCGCTGATGACCAGCATCACCGCACGTGATTGACGCGCCTAGCGGATCAGCTTGTAGATCGCGATCGCGCTGACGGCGTAGATGCTGGTGAGCGTCAGGACCGTGGTCCATGGCGCGCCGTATCCGAACACAAGCTTCGCCAGCGCCGCCGCGCCCACCGCCAACACCACCGCGGCGACCAGATAGGCCGCAGCCCCTCGCTTTGCCCCGAGGATGAACGGCAGCAGCGCCGCTCCGCCGATGGCCACGCCGAACCTGCCCGGCGCTTGGGTCGTCAGCTTCATGAAGTCGAGACCGAACAACACTTGCGCGGCGAGATTGTCGATCAGCGTCGCGCCGATCCCGGCGATCAGGACCGCAACAATGGTCTTCCCGTCCATGACGCCCTCCTGGTCAGGTGATGATCCGATAGACCAACACTGCGACGGCCGAGCCGACGCCCGTTACGGTAAGCAGCTGCATGATCGGTCGGCAGCTCTCTGGCAGCGGCGAGGAGAAACACGCCGGACCCAACTGGTCGAACGGGACGTCAACGCCAAGATAGACCAGGCCCGCGAGCATCGCCGCCGTCAGGATCGCGACCGAGAAGAGGTAGCTCTTCACGCCGCTCATCAGCAGGAAGATGATCGGCAGCAGAACGGCCGCGCCGCCAGTGGCGCCGATCTTTTGTGGATCGCTCAGCAAGCTCTCCAGCCATCCTTCCTGGAAAAGGCTGTCCGCCGCAAAGCCGCCGGCCGCGGTCGAGCCCGCCGCCGCGAGCACCATCGCGATGATCTTCCATTTCAGACTGTTGAGCATCCCTCTCTCCCCTCGTCTGCGCCCGAGCGCTGATCCCGCGACTCAGGTTTCCTTCGCCCGCTCCCGTAGCACGAATTTCTGGATCTTGCCTGTCGAGGTTTTCGGAAGCTCGCCGAACACGACCTTTCGCGGGCACTTAAAGTGCGCCAAGTGATCGCGACACCACGCGATCGCCGCGGCCTCGTCCAACGTGGCCCCGTCCCGAAGCTCGACGAAGGCGCACGGCGTCTCGCCCCATTTCTCGTCCGGCATCGCGACGACAGCGGCGGATATCACCTCCGGGTGCTTGAAGAGCGCCTCTTCCACCTCGATCGAGGAGATGTTCTCGCCGCCGGAGATGATGATGTCCTTCGAGCGGTCCTTCAGCTGCACATAACCGTCCGGATGCATGACGCCGAGATCGCCGGTGTGAAACCAACCGCCGGCGAAGGCTTTCTCGGTCGCGGCCGCGTTTTTGAGATAGCCTTTCATCACGACATTGCCGCGCATCATCACTTCGCCCATCGTCTCGCCGTCGGGCGGCGTCTGCGCCATCGTCTGCGGGTCGAGCACCGTCAGGCCTTCAAGAGCCGCGTAGCGCACGCCCTGACGCGCCTTTTTCGCCGCCTGCTCGGGCGCCGAGAGCGCATCCCAATCGCGCTTCCATTCGTTCACGACGGCCGGGCCGTAGACTTCGGTCAGCCCATATACATGGGTCACGTCGAACCCGGCGCTCGCCATGCCCGCCAGCACGGACTCCGGCGGCGGCGCGGCGGCGGTCAGAAACTCGACACGCCAGTCGAAGTCGCGGCGGACGTCCTCAGACGCGTTCAAGAGCAAGGACATCACGATCGGCGCGCCGCACAGATGGGTCACGCGGCGCCGTGCGATGGCGTCGTACATCGCGTCGTCCCGCACGTAGCGCAGGCACACATGGGTGCCGGCGTTGATCGAGACCGACCACGGGAAGCACCACCCGTTGCAGTGGAACATCGGCAGCGTCCACAGATAGACGGGGTGTTTGCCCATGGCGGCAGTGACCACATTGCCAGTGGCCAGCAGGTTCGCGCCGCGATGATGGTACACGACGCCCTTCGGGTCGCCGGTGGTGCCCGACGTGTAGTTGAGCGTGATCGCGTCCCACTCATCGCCCGGCATTCCCCAGTCAAAACCCGGATCGCCGGATGCGAGGAAGGCTTCGTACTCGATCGCGCCGAACGGTGCGCCGTCGACCTCCAGCGTCGGGTCGATGTAGTCGATGATGATCGGGCGTGGCCCTGACATGTGGTCCAGCGCAGCGCGAAGGACCGGCGTCAGCTCCTTGTCGACGATCACGGCTTTCGCCTCGCCATGCCCCAAGATGAAGCCGATGGTTTCGGCGTCGAGCCGGGTGTTCAGCGCATTAAGCACCGCCCCGGCCATGGGGACCCCGTAATGCGCCTCGAGCTGAGGGGGCGTGTTGTGGAGCAAGGTCGAAACCGTGTCGTTCTTCCCGATCCCATGCGCTCGTAGGGCCGACGCCAACCGACGGGACCGCTCATAGAATTCGGCGTAGCTCCAGCTCAGGTCCCCATGCTTGATCGCGGGATGGTCCGGAAACACCATGGCCGCGCGTTCTAGAAACGGCAGTGGCGTCAGGGGTTGGTGGTTGGCTGGCGTTTGAGGCAACTGATCGTAAGGACTGGTCACTGAAATGGCTTTCCTTGGCGGTCTCGGTTTAACGGTCTCAGTTTAGCGATCTTGGCGACTCAGCCCGAAAGAGAGCGGCGATACGTCACTGGTGCGACTACGTTATTTGAGCCAGAGCAATGCGCAATGTTGCGCTGCGGGCTCCAGTCCGTCGATACTAAAGCTCAGCGATAAGAAGCATCTTCAAAGGGTGGAGGAAACGGTGACCAGCTACAAAGACGTCTACGAGGGCTGGAAGGCCGATCCCGAAGCATTCTGGATGGAAGCCGCAAAGGCCATCGACTGGGATGTACCGCCCACGAAAGCGCTCGAAGATGCGGACGCTCCGATCTACCGATGGTTCGCCGATGCGAAGATGAACACCTGCTGGAACGCCGTCGACCGCCATGTCGCGGACGGGCGCGGAGCCCAGCCGGCGATCATCTACGACAGCCCCATCACCGACGCCAAACGGGTGATCACCTATCTCGAGCTGCAGGAGATGACCCAGAAGATCGGCGGCGCGCTGCAGGCCCGCGGGGTCGGCAAAGGCGATCGCGTCATCATCTACATGCCAATGGTGCCGGAGGCCGTGGCGGCGATGCTGTCCTGCGCGCGGATCGGTGCGATCCACTCGGTCGTCTTTGGCGGCTTTGCGGCGCACGAACTCGCTGTCCGCATCGACGACGCCAAACCGAAGGCGATCCTCGCGGCGTCTTGCGGGGTCGAGCCTGGCCGCGTCGTGCCTTACAAACCGCTGCTCGACGACGCCATCGACCAGGCGACGCATAAGCCGGACACGTGCCTTATCCTCCAGCGCGAGCAGGCGAAGGCCGATCTGATCCCGGACCGCGATCTCGACTGGTTCGAGGCGCAAGAGGGCGTCGCGCCGGCCGATTGCGTTTCGGTGAGCGGGGCCGACCCGGTCTATATCCTCTACACGTCCGGCACGACCGGGCAGCCGAAAGGCGTCGTCCGCCACAACGGCGGGCACGCGGTGGCGCTGCACTGGACATTGAAGATCATCTACGACACCGATCCGGGCGACGTTTACTGGGCGGCGTCTGACGTGGGTTGGGTCGTCGGCCACTCCTACATCTGCTACGCGCCGCTGCTGAAAGGCTGTACGACTGTGGTCTTCGAGGGCAAGCCGGTCGGCACGCCCGACGCCGGCACGTTCTGGCGCGTGATCTCGGAACACAATGTTCGCGTGCTCTTCACTGCGCCCACCGCGTTCCGCGCCATCAAACGCGAGGATCCGACCGGCGAGTTCGTGAAGAAATACGACCTCTCCTGCCTGAAAGCGCTTTATCTGGCCGGCGAGCGCGCCGATCCGGACACGATCGAATGGGCGCAACAGCAGTTGGGCGTGCCGGTGATCGATCACTGGTGGCAGACCGAGACCGGCTGGGCGATCGCCGGCAACCCGATGGGCGTCGAGCAGCTTCCTGTCAAACTCGGCTCGCCGACCGTGGCGATGCCTGGATACGACGTTCAGATCCTGAACGAAGGCGGACATCCGATGGCGCCCGGCGAACTCGGAGCGATCTGCGTGAAGCTGCCCATGCCTCCGGGCTGTCTACCGACGCTGTGGAACGCTGAGGAACGCTATCTGAAATCGTATCTCACGGCGTTCCCCGGCTACTACGAGACCGGTGACGCGGGCATGATGGACGAGGACGGTTACCTCTACATCATGGCGCGCACAGACGACGTCATCAACGTCGCGGGACACCGGCTCTCCACCGGCGCGATGGAGGAGGTGCTCGCCGCGCATCCCGACGTCGCCGAATGCGCGGTCATTGGCGTGACCGACCAGCTCAAGGGCCAGTTGCCGCTCGGCTTCGTCTGTCTGAACGCCGGCTGCGACCGTCCGCACGAAGAGATCGCCGGCGAATGCGTGAAACTGGTGCGCGAGCAGATCGGCCCTGTCGCCGCCTTCAAGCTGGTGACCGTGGTCGACCGGCTGCCGAAGACTCGCTCGGGCAAGATCCTGCGCGCGACGATGGTCAAGATCGCCGATAGCGCCGAGTTCAAAATGCCCGCGACGATCGACGACCCGGTGATCCTCGACGAGATCAAGGAGGCGCTGAAGGGCCTCGGCTACGCGTCGACGGCGTGACAGAGCGCGCCATGCCGATCGAGAACTTCTTCAACCTCGCCGAAAGAGGTCGTGGCGTAGAGCGAGAGCTGGCGCCGGGCATCACCGCCACGGTCTATCCGGGCGAGCACGCGATGGTGTCGATCGTACGTTTCGAGCCAAACACGCGCGGCACGCTGCATCACCACCCGGAGGAACAATGGGGCTTCTGCCAGGAAGGCTCGGGCAAGCGTATCCAGGGCGATCTGACGGTCGATGTCGGCCCCGGCGATTTCTGGCGAACACCCGGGGATCTGCCGCACACGATGGAGGCGGGCGCGGAGGGGCTGGTCGTGGTCGACGTCTTCGCGCCGCCGCGCAAAGCGTATGAGAAGGCCGGCTCAGGGTTCGGGACGGAGGACGCGTGACCGTTCGCCGACACCACTGCTCGATCACGAACCTCACCGAAGAAGAGGCGACGTTCTGGCGAACCGTTCCGTCGGCGGTCGCGTCCGACGCAATGGGGCGCTCGGGCGCCATGGTGGGCGCGATCAAGCCTTTGCACCCGTCGATGAAGCTGCTTTCTCAGGCGCGCACCGCCGACTGTATGGTCGGCGACAACAGCGCGCTGCACGCCCTGATCAACCGAAGCGGCGCCTACGAGGCGCTGGTAGTGAACGGCCAAGGCTCCGAAGACATCGCGCTTTTTGGCGGCGTTCTCAGTCGGGCTGCAATGGCTCGGGGCCTCGACGGCCTTGTGATTGACGGCGCCGTGCGCGACTCGGCGGAGATCATCGACCTTGGGTTCCCCTGTTTCACCCGGGCGGTCGTCCCACGCGGCCCACACAAAGGCTTTGGCGGGGTGATCGACGGGCCGATCGCGTGCGGCGGGCTGTCTGTAGAGCCCGGCGACATCGTTATCGGAGACGCAGACGGCGTCAGCGTGGTGCCGTACCATCGACGCGAAGATATCCGCGCAGAAGTGGAGAAGATCCAGATGCGCGAGAAGCGCGCGCTGGAACTGATCGCTGAAGGTCGATCGCCGTCCGAGCTTTACGGCGATCCAGAGGTGAAAGTCATCTAATCGGGTCCTTTCGAACCGACGACTATACGACGTTTCTCAGTATTCAAATGAAACCAATAAAGTCCTTGTTTGAAATCTTCATTTAAAGTGTTTGTATCCCGAATTTTATCTATTAAGTCAAAAGTATTCGAGTGCTTTTGACGCGCTTGTGAGGTCGCCACGGCTTTCACGAGACGGGAAAGCCGTGCGCTCTTTTTGAGACCTTGAGGCGAAGCCGATGACTGACATTATGGAGACGCAGCAGCGGCGGAAAATCATCCGCGCCGGGCTGATTGGAAATCTGTCCGAATGGTACGATTTCGCGATCTACGGCTATTTCATTACTGTAATCAGCCCACAGTTCTTTCCATCGGATAATCCGACTGTCTCGCTTCTGGCGGCTTTCGGAGCGTTCGCAGCGGGTTTCATCGTCCGGCCTCTTGGCGCCGCGGTCTTCGGCTATATTGGCGACAAACTCGGGCGAGCCAAGGCGCTGACAATCTCGATCTGGGCGATGGCGATCCCTACTGTCCTGATCGGGATTTTGCCCAACTACGAGGCGATCGGCGTGCTCGCGCCGATCATGATCCTACTGCTGCGTGTCGTCCAAGGCTTGTCGGTTGGCGGAGAGTTCACCAGCTCGATCATTTTTCTTGTGGAGCGGGCCGAGCCTCATCGTCGCTCCTTCACCGGTTGCTGGAGCAAATTCGGCGCAACCAGCGGGATCCTTTTGGGCGCGGCGACCGGCGCGTTGCTTAGCTCAATCCTGACCGAGCAGCAGATCGCCGACTGGGGCTGGCGGCTGCCGTTTTTTCTCGGTGCGTTTACTGGGCTCGTTGGCGTGTATTTGCGTCGCCAGGTGAGCACCGAGCAAAAAATCGGCCCACCCCTGCACAGCCCGATTAAGGAGGCGTTCCGCTCGCACTGGCGCCTGATCGTAAAGCTTGCGGCGATGAAGATTGCATTGGGCGTCGGCTATTACACAGCTTTTGTCTACGGCGTTACATACATCCGCGACGTGGACGGACTTTCGAGCACAAGAGCGTACGAAGTGAACGTCCTCGCGATGTTGGTTCTGCTGGCCCTGATCCCCATCGCCGCGCTGCTCGCCGACCGGATCGGACGACGGCCGATGTTGGTGGTCGGAACCGGCATCCTCACATTCGGCGCTGTCCCTTTTTTCATGCTGATGCACAACACTGACCCGGCGACAATCCTGTTGGGTGAGATCGGCTTCGCGCTGGGAATTGCGACGTTCTCGGCAGGATTGACCGCAGCGGTCGTCGAGCTGACGCCGCCGGAGGTGCGGTGCACCACCATCGCGCTCAGCCATAACATTGCGATGGCGCTCTTTGGCGGGACCACGCCGTTGATCGCCACCTGGCTGATCGCTTCAACCGGGGATCCGCTGTCGCCAGGGTATTGGGTTGCGGCGGGGAGCGCGATCAGCTTCCTGACGATCGTGCTCTTCGTCCCAGAGACGCGGCTGAGGCCGCTATTTCCAACGGCGACCGCGGCCGCTTGATTGGAACCTGAGGCGGCGGCCGAACTCGACCGCGCCCGCCGCCTCTCGATCGCTCACAATCCCATGGGGTGCGCGTGAGATCCGTTGCCGAGCCCGCTGTCACTGGTAGGTTTGTCGCAACGAACCGCCTCGTGGAGTCGTCTTCATGCTTGAATTCTCGCAGACAACCGCGGATGGGCTGAGCCTGCTCGCCTCTATCTTTGTCTTTGCGATCGGCGCTTTGGCGCTGATCGTCGTCGTAATGTTCTTCATTGATATCGGCCAGACCCGCGACGCGGTGCGCCGCAACTACCCGGTGATTGGACGCTTCCGGTACCTTTTCTCGACGCTTGGCGAGTTCTTTCGGCAGTACTTCTTCGCGATGGATCGCGAGGAGATGCCGTTCAACCGGGCGGAGCGCGAATGGGTTTATCGGTCGAGCGCGGGCGAAGACAACACGGTCGCCTTCGGATCGACGCGGAACTTGTCGCCGGTGGGAACGCCGATCTTTGTGAACTGCCCTTTCCCGACAATCGACGCGAACGCGTTGGATGCCGAGCCGCTGACAATCGGCCCGGGCGCCCGGTCCCCCTATCGGGCGCAGTCCATCATCAACATCTCCGGTATGAGCTACGGCGCGCTCTCGAAACCGGCCGTCAAGGCGTTGTCCAAGGGCGCGAAACGGGCGGGTTGCTGGCTGAACACCGGGGAGGGCGGATTGTCGCCCTATCACCTGAAAGGCGGCTGCGACATCGTGTTTCAAATCGGCACTGCGAAATACGGCGTTCGCAACGAAGACGGGACTCTGTCTGAAGAGAAACTGCGCCAGGTCGCGGCGACGCCGCAGGTCAAGATGTTTGAAATCAAGCTGAGCCAAGGAGCGAAGCCTGGAAAAGGCGGCATCCTGCCTGCCGAGAAGGTCAATCGGGAGATCGCCAAGATCCGCGGCATCCCTGTCGGCAAGGCGTCGATTTCTCCAAACGCGCATCCCGAACTGAGCGCCATCGGCGATATTCTCGACATGGTCGGGCGCTACCGCGAGGTCACGGGCAAACCGGTCGGCTTCAAAACCGTGATCGGCGCGTATGGATGGCTTGAGGAGCTGTGCCAGGAAATCGTGCGCCGCGGCGAAGACAGCGCGCCGGATTTCATCACCGTCGACGGCGGCGACGGCGGCACCGGAGCCGCTCCGATGCCGTTGATGGACAATGTCGGACTGCCCTTACGCGAGGCCCTCCCGAAGCTCGTCGACATTCTGGAGACATACGGGCTGAAGAAGCGGGTGCGCGTGATCGCGTCAGGCAAACTGATTACCCCGGCCGAAGCCGCTTGGGCGCTATGCGCCGGCGCCGACTTCATCACCTCGGCCCGTGGTTTTATGTTCGCGCTGGGCTGCATTCAGGCCATGAAATGCAACAAGAACACGTGCCCGACCGGGATCACGACCCACGACCGCCGATTGCAACGCGGCTTGAACCCCGCGGACAAGGCCGTGCGCGTCAAAAACTTCGTCGAGAAACTTCGGTACGGCGTCGGGACGATCGCGCATAGCTGCGGCGTTCCTCACCCGCGGAAGCTGGCGCGCCGGCATGTTCGAATCGTCCAGCAAGACGGCCGCTCTATCCCGCTGGATGAGCTCTATCCGCGGCAGTCGCCGCATCCTGCGCCTTTGGCGGCCGAATAGCCCCCAGACGACTAGCTCGCAGACGAATAGCTCGCAGAAACGAAAAGCCCCGCTCGCGCTGCGAGCGGGGCGACTTGCGGGTCAATCGGACCTCGCATAATCGGCAGATTGCCTTTGGCCGATCCCTGATCGGCTCTGATCAGGCTCATCGAGGCAGATCCGGTCCCGATAAGCCGAGTGTCTTCCCCCACATCGTATTGATTGGTGTCGTGGACGCCGCGCTGGCCAGCGCCTGGCTGTCATGCCTGGCGTTTTCGCAGCTGCCACGGGGTTCTGACTTCAGCAGAACCCAACTTTCTGTGCCGGTGGCTCCATGCGGTTTCGCACCTCCCTGCTCAACCTACGAACACGACGTTGCGTTTCGATCCGCGGCAGTAGCGCCACCGCTTTCCGCCGGATTTGCACGCAGCGCATCGTTAGATGCGCCAAACGCGAAACTGGGCCAACGGGTCGCCGAAAATGCGATTCGTACCGCTTCGTCCCTGAAATGGTGCGTGTGAACATAACCTTGCGTCAAGCGCATAATCGGACCGAAGTCTCACCCGGTTTAAGTCATGGGCGTGCAAATTCACTTGTCTCTAACCCTGATCTCGATCACTCCAACTTGGTAAGGTCTTTGCGACACGATCGCGTTTTGAGGACCTTTGTTGTTCTCGCAGACGTCACTTGAGGCGTGGAAAGACGCCGACACAATCTCCGGAGACGACATCTCATGTTCATCAGCCTCAGCGGACGCAAACCATGAGCGGCGATTTCGACGGCAAGACAGTCATTGTTACTGGCGCAGGGCGTGGTATCGGCCGGTCGATCTCCGCACGGCTGATTGACCGCGGGGCGCGCGTAATGATGGCCGACTCGGACGAGGATCTTCTGCGGCAGGCCCGGGATAGCTTCCCCGACAGCACCGAGCACCTCGCCCGCTTCACCTGCAACATCAGTCAGAAGTTCGGGGTCAACAACCTCCTCGCCGCAACCCTCGACGCATTCGACCGCATTGACGCGCTGATCACATGCCCAGTGGACAGCGAACGAGGCGATCCGCTTTCGCTGAGCGCCGACGCGCTCGATCGGGTGATGGCCTCAAACCTTCGATCGGCGTTTCTGGTCAGCAAGGTGATCGCGACCCGAATGATTGAACAGTCCAAAGACGCGGAAAACGGCGCGCCTGCCGGGTCGATCGTCCATGTGTCTTCACTCGCCGGTCAGATCGCCTCGCCGGAGATCACCTCTTTCGCGATCTCTTGCGCCGCCCTCGATTCGTTGACGCGTTCGCTCGCGGGCACCTTGTCCCCGCTCCGGATCCGCGGGAACGGCGTGGCTCCGGGCGGTGGGATGACCAACAGGTTGCGCGACGCGATCGCGTCGCATCCCGAATTGCGTCCGGCGCTGATCAACGCGACCCCGCTTGGGCGTATCGGCGACGCCGAGGAAGCCGCAAAAGCGGCGTTGTTCCTTTCATCCGAGCAAGCAAGCTTCATCACCGGTCAAATCATCACGGTGGATGGCGGCCGTTCAGCGCTCGATCCACTCACAGCATCCGAGATTTAAGCGGGTCTAGTGCCGGAAATGGCGCTGGCCGGTGAACACCATCGCAAGGCCGCGTTCATCAGCGGCGGCGATCACTTCGTCGTCGCGCATCGCGCCTCCCGGCTGGATGATCGCAGTCGCGCCCGCCTCCGCCGCGGCGATGAGGCCGTCCAGGAATGGGAAAAACGCGTCCGAGGCGACGACAGCCCCTTTGGCGAAACTCTCTGCGGCGCCGGCGGCGTCCGCCATGTCTTGCGCCTTATGCGCGGCGACCCGCGTCGAATCGATCCGGCTCATCTGCCCTGCTCCGATGCCGACGCTCCGTTGGTCCTTTGCGTAGACGATGGCGTTCGATTTCACGTGTTTCGCCACCTTCCAGGCGAAGAGGAGATCGGCGGTCTCCTCGGTCGAGGGAGCGCGCTGTGTGACGACTTTCAGGTCTGACGCGGTGGTAACGCCTGCGTCGCGGTCCTGCACAAGGTATCCGCCGGCGACCGGTTTGACGAGCCTGCCGGACGCCGCCGGCTCCGGCATATCTTGGGTCAACATGAGCCTCAGGTTGGCTTTCGCCGCGAAGACGGCTTTCGCTTCGTCCGTCGCTCCTGGCGCGATCACCACCTCGGTGAAGATCTTCACAATCTCTTCTGCGGTCTCCTGATCAAGCGGCCGGTTGAGCGCGACGATGCCGCCGAACGCGCTGGTGGGATCGCCTTCATGCGCCCTGCGGTACGCGTCGAGCAGACTGCCGCCGAGCGCAACCCCGCAAGGGTTGGCGTGTTTGATGATCGCACATGCGGGGCGCCCAAGACCGTTGAGCTCGCCCGCAAGCTCAAACGCGGCGTCCGCATCAGCGATGTTGTTGTACGAGAGCTCTTTGCCTTGGATCAGTTCAGCCGCCGCGACGCCAGGCCGCCCGTCCGTCGGGTCTCGATAAAAGGCTGCGGACTGATGCGGGTTCTCGCCGTAGCGCAGCTCCACGCTCTTTTCGGCGGCCGTCAACAAGCGCTCTGGATAGTTCTGACCAAGGCGTTGAGCGAACCAGTTCGAAACAGCCACGTCATACGCCGCTGTCATCGCGTACGCTTTCTGGGCGAGGCCACGTCTTGTCAGAAGGCTTGTCGCGCCGTCGTTCGCGTCCAGCTCGGCCAACACGGTCGAGTAGTCGAACGGATCGGTCACGACCGCCACGTGATCGTGGTTCTTGGCGGCTGCGCGGATCATCGCCGGGCCGCCGATATCGATGTTCTCGATGCAGGTTGGCTCGTCTGCGCCCGACGCGACGGTCGCCTCGAACGGATAAAGGTTCACGGCCAACAGATCGATCGCCGGCACGTCGTGCTCGGCCATGGCGGCGGCGTGGTCAGGATTGTCGCGCAGCGCCAACAGACCGCCATGGACCATCGGATGCAGGGTTTTGACGCGACCGTCCATCATCTCCGGAAAGCCGGTCAGTTCCGAAACGTCGCGGACCGTCAGCCCAGCCTCCCGCAGAGCTCTCGCCGTGCCGCCGGTCGACACCAGTTCGACGCCGTGTTTGGCGAGGCCGGCGGCGAAGGCCGTCACGCCGGCCTTATCAGAAACAGAGATCAAAGCGCGTCGTACGGGAGCAAGGTCGGTGGGCATCTGGAAAGCTCGTTTGTGACTGGACGGGACAGCGCGGGATAATGCGCCGAGAGGATCAGCGCTGTTTAAACGACCGCAATCGGGTTGCCGCAAGGTTTTCTGAGTCGCGAAACGGCCTCGGCCGACAGCGCTAACTCGCGATTGGGTCGAGCAGAGCGGCCACATCAAGCTCCATCTGCGAGAGCTCGCCAACTCGGCGGAACGCCCAGCGCACCCGCGTGGATCGCTCCAGCACGCCGCCGACGATTGCAATCTGATGGGTGTCGCGTGGGGCGCCCGCCTCATCGATGTAGACGCTTGGCTCGATCGAGAGACGCCCGCCGGATTGCCGCATCACCCAGGCTTCGCCGCTGGGCAGCTGCAGCGTCGCGGCCTCGCCGTCAGCCACCATCTCGGCCTTGACGTCAGGATGCAGATGAAACCGCACCGCAAACGGCGCTCCCAAGGCCTTCTGAGCCCCACGCAGCTTGTTCATTCGTCGTTTGAACGCCGCGGCTCCGTCCGCCTCGATCTCCAGTCGATCCTCGCCACGAAAATCGCCGCCGTCCGCGCTCAGGAACATGCGTCGTGTGAGCGAGAGGCCGTGAGTCGCGACATAACCGTTATGGCCGCCCAATACCCAGACGCCGTTCGCTTCTTCCTTGCGTTCAGTCGTCAAGTCGCCCGGGCCGACAAGGGCCTCGTCCCTAAGCCCCCGACCCTTGCGAGCGGCTAAAACGGGCCGAGCCGACGAGATGTCTTCCAGCACGAAAGTCGATTGCGCCGCCGAGCTGCGCAAGGAAGAGGCCCACTCCGCATCGAGGTGCGCGCCACCGCCGCACCCGACGATGACCCGACGACGCCCCACCGACAGACTGATCGACAACGCGCCAGCGTGCACCGTGCGCGCGGCCGGCCCGGTCGGCGCGGCTCCGACATCCATCAGGATCTGCGTCCGTCCCTCTCGCACGCGCTGAAAGCCCGACGCCGGCAGCTCCGCTGGGATCTCTTCATAGACGCCGAGTTCAGCCGCCAAAGCGTCGACGCGCCCATCGCCATAGGCCCGGCCGCCGTTGAACAGCGCCAAACCGCCATCGAGGTCGCGAAAGAAACGCACGACCCGAGACAAACGCCGAGCCGCGTCCTCAAGCGTCGCGGGAACCTCGCGCCCGCTCATCCCGCAAAACCGGATAAGCGTTGCGATCAGCTTCAAGATTTCGAACGAGTCCGAGGGCGCGCGCGTCACGGACGCTCCATCTGCGTCGAGCGACTCGACCAGAGCGCTCTGCAACCTCGCAAACGCCTCAACGACTTGCGCGTCGCGATCCTTCAGCGTGATCGCCGCCGTCGCCAAAGCGCCTGCGGCGATGACGCGAGACGGACCCGGATCACAGAAGGTCCAATGGTCCCTCAGCCATTCTTCGTGAACCGCAAGCCCCGTCAGCAGCGCTTGGGCGGCTGTCTCTCTGTTCGGCCCTTTCGGCGCGATCAACGACGCGTGGACCAGCCAGTTTTGCAGTCGCCGCCCGGTCAGGTCGGGCCTCCAGGCGGTCGACTCATACTTCGCGAACTGATCTAGCCAGCCGCTCACTGACGCCCAACTCATCTCGGCCGCGCGATCGTCTCCGACTGCGGCGAGATCGCTCAACCAGTCGAACCCGTGCGCCTCTTCAGACCATCCGAGCGTCGGCGCATCGCCCCGCCACATGAGACGCGGCGACAGTTCGCGATCGACGCCTGCAAAGGAGAAGACGCCGGACATGAGACGCCGTCCAACCTCGACCCGTCCAAACGGATCTGACGGCCACTGCCGGTTCAACGGAGACGGCTTCGCCCGCGCCTGAGCGGCGCGAAAGGCGCGCGGATCGATGTATCTTTCTCGGAATCGCGCCGCCGCATTCTCCAAAGCGAGTTGCGCCATTCGTGAAACCGAGCTGGTCATCCTGATCGAAGTCCCCGTGTTTCAACACCCTGCGGGCCGCGTCACGTTTACCGTGGACGCCCCGGCGTCGCGAGATCAATTTCTCACGCAGTTGACGCTTGCTTTTCGAACCTGGCGACAAAAAAGCCGTCCATGCCGCCACGATCCGTCCAGAGGGCCGGCGTCAGACGGAGCCAGCCGCCGTCGCAGATCGCCTCGGGGACGCCGAACCGATCCGCAGCGATCCGTCGGGTTCGAGCATCATCCGTGCGATCGAGGAAGGCCGCCGCGCGATCTTCGCCCTCCGCCTTGAACAGCGAGCAGGTGCAGTACACCAAGACGCCCCCCGGCCGGAGCATTCGCCACGCTGCGTCCAGCAGGTTGTCCTGGAGTGTGACGAGGTCGCGCAATCCCGCGAGCGACTTGATCCACGGCAGCTCTGGATGTCGCCGCACCGTCCCGGACGCCGAACAGGGCGCGTCCAACAGCACCGCGTCAAACAGCGTCGACGGCGCCCAACTGAGCGCATCTTCACTGCGAATATCGGCGCGAAGCCCGGTTCGCTTGAGGTTTTCGCGAAGACGGGCCAGTCGCTTGTCAGAGACGTCAAGCGCAGTCACCTCAGCGCCGCCGGCGGCAAGCTGCAGGGTTTTTCCGCCCGGCGCAGCGCAAAGATCGAGAACCTTGGCGCGCGGCGCCGTCGTCTCAACAAGGATCTTCGCCGGCAGGGCCGCAGCGGCGTCCTGCACCCACCAGGCTCCCTCTTCAAAACCGGGCAGAGCGGTCACGGCGCCGCTGGAACGCAAGCGGAGCCCACCCGTCGGCAGCGCTTCCGCGTCAAGTTCCTGCGCCAGCGCCGCAGCGGTTTCCTCCGCGCGCAATGAGAGATCGATGGGCGGCTGCTGCTGATGCGCCTCTTGGATCCGCGCCGCCGTCTCCGCGCCCCAATCAGAGACAAGCGCCTTTTCAAACCACGCGGCCGTGACAGTCGGCTTCGTTCGGATGTCCGCCGCGGCCTCGCCCAAGCGGCGGGAAATGGCGTTCACGAGACCGCTAAAACGTGGGTCGCTGCGCTTCGCCATTCGGACCGCGGCGTCGACGGCGGCATAGGCTGGCGTTTCAAGAAACACCATTTCTGCGGCCGCAATCCGCAGGATGTTTCGCACGCGGGTCGCGTTTTCAGGAAGGGGCTTGCTGAGCCGGGCGTCGATCTCAGCGTCGATGCGCCCGAGCCCTCTGAACAGCGCCAGGAGCACCGCATGCGCGAAAGCGCGGTCTCGCGGCGCCAGCTTTGATCGTTGCTCCGCGCGCGCCGACATGGCGTCGTCCAGGAAGACCCCTTGGTCCAGAACCGCCGACGCCAACGTCACAGCGTACCGACGACTATCGAGACCTGCGCGTTGCGCATCGCCTCGAGGCGGATGGCTTGGCTTGCCGGACATCCTAGCGCGCCTTGTCATTGGCGCTGGCGCAGCCTAGGTCGCTGGTCAGAAACAGGAACAGCATGGACGATCGGATGGGTGACCAAGACAGCGAGAAAGCGAAACGCGTCTCCGACGCCGCCGCACGAGCGCTGGCCGAAGCGCAAGCTCGGCGAGATGAAGCGACGGCCTCGGATGACGCCGACGCTCCCGCCGAGATTGGCGGGCGGGATGGTCCTGAACCAACCCGCTTCGGCGACTGGGAGAAAAAAGGGCTCATCTCCGACTTCTAGCCCGATCCATCTCTCACGCCAGCGGTTTGGGGGCGTTACGACCCGCATCGATCGGACGGCATCTCCGCACACAGCGCCTCAATCAGCTTGTCGTACTGCGCGTAGGTCACGCCGAGCACGTCCGTCACCACCGCCCGAACAGCGCCGCCGTCGTCGAGCCCCTTCCGGATCTTATCGCGTTGAATAAGGCTCTGTGGCAGGAACGGTCCCGCCGCAGCCATCGCGCCTTCAACACCAGCGCCCTGCGGCGCGTCTAAAGTCGTGTCGAGACCGCCGGCGCCGCCCAAGGCAACTGCGCCAGACTCGACCCGCGGCGCTGCGCCGTCGGCCGCCGATCCTTCGTTGACCTGACGTTTCAAGTCTTCAAGCTCTTTGCGGGCGGCATCGCGCTCGCGCTGAGCGGCGATGAGCATCGCTTGCTGCACTTGGGCCTGTTGCGATCCGTCCGTCGAGTTATGAGCCTCAGCGATCTGCGCTTCGAGACCTTTGATGCGGGTGCGCAAGTCTGCGGCCGCGGCCTTGGCGTTGTCGACCTCCCGCTGAGAGCGCTCAAGCTCTTGAAGAAGTTGATCTCTCTCGCCAGCGTCGCTGGCGGCCTGTTCTGCGGATGCGAGCCGATCACGCAAGTCGGCGACCGTCTTCATCGCCAGGTCGCGTTCGCGAGACAGTTCGTCGAGCTGACCTTGCGCCTGAGCCGCCGCCTGCTCGGCCTCAGCCAAGCGGCGTTGCATGTCGGCCGTCTCGGCCGTTGCATTCTCGCGACCGGTCGAGGCCTGTTGACGCAAAGCCGCCGCGGCTTGTTGCGCCTGGTCGCGCTCGGCGGTCAGGCGCGCGACATCGGCCTGCAGCGTCTGTCGTTGCGCCGCATCGCGTTGCGCCGCTGTCTCAAGCGCGCGAATCCGATCGTTGCGCTCGTCTTCGACAGGTTGGCGACCTTCGCGGAGCGCGACGATCCGATCCTGAAGGACCCGCGTTTGTTTGCCGAACTCCGTGATTTGCTCATCGCGAGACGCGAGCTCTTTTTCGTGTTCCTCGCGCTCGGCCACGCGCGCGTTCACCAGCCGCATCGCCCGACTGTCGCTCTCGCTCAATTGTCTCTGAAGCTCCGCGAGCCGCGCATCGTCCACCGCTCCGGCGTTGCCCAGTTCCGGGAGCACGTACATCTGCGCGCCCCACATCGCGGCTGCGCCGAGCGCGAGACCTGCGACGAGCGAGCCGAACCCGAACCGTTTCGGCGGTTCGATCGGTTCCAGATCAGCGTAATCGGCCTCGGGACGCGCGCGGTAGTTCGCTGGCGGCGCAGGCGTGGTTTCCGGGGCCCGGGGCGCGGCTTGAGGGGCTCGCCGCGCCGACGGAGCTTGACCCGGTCCTCTCGGATCGACGCCTCCGAGTTGGGGACCGCGCTCTTGCGGGACCGCAGGCGGCGCTGGGGTCTGAGCAAGATTGGTCGCGACCGGCGGCGCCGGCGCCGCGGCCATGGGGTCTTCGATTCGAGCGCGAGGCTTCTCAACCGCTGGCGGCTCAGGAGACGCGGGGGCTGCGGGCGCCGGCGCGCCCTCGCCAAGACCCAGTGTCGGCCAGAGCAGGACGTGCTCTGCATTCGCGCCCGGACACTCGATCCGGACGGGTTGGTCCGGTTCGATCGCGCGAACGACTTCGGGCCCGATCAGCAGTTCGAGACTGCCGTCGCGAAAGCGCCAGTCACGCGGCTGGATCAGGGTCATGGATCGGCGCCAGTAGCCGTCCTCTCCAAGCCATTCGTTCGTGTACCGGTACCCAATCCGAAAGCTGACATCCGTCGGCCTGGTGTAAACGTTTGGGATCCTGATCACGGCAAAGCCGCGACTCTCCATTTCGCCGTCTTGAACGACTTCGATCCGATCTGCAGCCATGGAAACCACCTGTCCCTAACAATCGCGGCGTTCGATCGCTCCCCCCGACCGAGCGCCGCGTTTGGGCTAGTTCTTAAGCGCCGAGCGCTGAAGCTCAAGATGAAAGCCGACAATGTCGTCCCATTCGCCGCTTTCTTTTATCCGCTGCATGCCTTTGTTGAACTCGGGCATCCAGTTGAAAACCGCCTCGGCGTTGTCCTGATGCGCGAGAAGATGCAGCGGGAGCGGCGTCACGAGCGTCTTTACGGGCTCGACAAAGCCGGAAAGCCCGGCGTCTACAACGGCTTTCTCTCCGGTAAAGCGGTTGATTGCGACATAGTCGACCATTCCTCTTTCGAGCAATGAAAAGCATTCCCCGACGCCCTGCGGGCGCTCGAGCGTGATGTTCTGATCCGGAACCAGACCAACGCCGATCAGATCGAAAACGAAGTACCCGGCGGGGCGGCAGAGCCGCCGACCGATCAGATCCGAATACGCCTGCGGCGGGTTTGGATCGCTGATCGAGCCGAAAAAGTTGATCGTCACAATGTAGATCGGTTGCTCCGAGAACTCGTAATCACAGCGGATCCGATCGCTCTCGCCCAACGAGGCCGGGTCGCTGCAATCCGGTTTGAACCAGGGAAAGGTGAAGTCGTATTTGTTGTTGGGCACCAGTTTGGTCAGGTGCGAACTCCAATCGTTCACGAACTCGACTTTCACCGGGTTTGGCAGGTCAGAGGCAGCGAACGCCGCCTCGACTATCTGCGTCGCCATACCCCGCCCCACGAGGTTTTCATCGGTGAAAGGCGCGTAATCGCCGCCCGTGACCACTTCGATCAGGGGCACGTAACCCGTCACGCCCTGCTGGACCCGCTGCTGCCGCTGCGCGGCGGTTTCCCGCGGCTGCGGGGCGGTCGTCACGCCGCCGACAGGGCAGGGTGGGACGTCGATCGACGTGCCAACGATCAGGTTGTTCGGATTGCTACCGATGCGCAGAGCATTGTCGCGATGCTCATAGACCTGGCCCCAACGGCTGGCGTCGTTGAAAATCCGTAGAGCGATGCTCGACAGGGTGTCTCCGCGCTGGATCGAATAGGACGATCCGCATGTCTGAGCAGAGGCTTCCGGCGGTGCGGCGATCATCGCCGAAAAACCCATCGCCACGAAACCCATCGCAAACCAAGCGTTGCGCAACGTCACCTCCTAATAGCCCAGTCTTAATACTCAGCTCTCTCCCGTCGAAGACCCTACAGCGCCCATTCAGCGACGTAAACGCGTCACTCTAACTGAAAAGGCGAATTTTACCCGAGACATAGACTTGACAGATCAGCCTTTGGATTAACGCGCGCCAGAATCATCTCGCCAAGCGATCGCGATGCCCGTGGCAGCACCCAACTGGCTCATGACTCTCGGATCATCCCCAGGGCGCAGCAGAGAGGAGTTCCTGGCTGCGCAAGCAGGGTCGGCCCCGACGTCGATCGCCGTGGATCTCTGATCCGCGCGCATCCCGCCGCAACCACAACAAAACACATGCCGCGATCGAAAATGCAGCCCCCAGCTATATGGTTTGCCGTGTGGGGATTTTTCCATTATTTTTTGAATTGCGCCTGTTGCGAAAGCTCCGCCGTACAGATCCAGAACGAGAGGTTATCGGCGCTTAGTCGGTCTGAGACACCGCCGGCAAACGTCGACTGTTTGAGAACGAAACGGACGAGAAACAAGATGTATCGGAAAAGCAAATGTTGAAACGAATAAAACAAGTGTTCGCTGTGGTACTCGCCACTCTAATGTTCAGCTCTCCTGCCCTAGCAAAGCGCTGTTATTACGTCGTATTCAACAACGAAACGTCTTACGAGATGATTTCCGTCTACCGCGCCTATGGATGCCTCCTTTGGGAATACGACTACCAAAACGTCTGCCAGAGTGGGATCGTCGGCCAAGGACAAAAGAGCACACATTGGTACAACTGGGGCGTGACTGATCCTCGAGTCGCACTGGTGGCGAGAGCTGGCGGCTTTAGACTCACGTATGTCTATGTGGCAAACGAAGCCTTCGTCCCTGCTATCGAGACGAACAAAGTCACGACCGGACCTTCGGGATGTGGCGGGATATATGAGATCACGTACACTGACGAAATGCTCTGCGAGCACAGCAACGGGAAGTACGGCTGCTCTGAGTAGAGGCTAGAAACTCGGTCGCCGGCGCGGTCGACTACCTCAGCCGTCTGCGACAAGAGCACAAAGGAGGGGCTGTCTGCGGCAGCGTAGTAGGAAGCAGCAGCCTTGAAGTGTTCCGATTGTTGCGCGCTTCCCGTCGGAAGATCTGTGGTGCCGGTGATAGGACTCGAACCTACGACCCCATCATTACGAATGACGTGCTCTACCAGCTGAGCTACACCGGCCCACCGCTTCGGGACGACGTCTCTATCGATCCCGAGACGCGGGTAGATACTCTACTCGACGCTGCGTTTAAAGTGCTTTGATTCAAGCAATTTCGCTTCTGCTCAATCCGTTCGGTCAGCGGCGCTCGATCAGACGATGCGCGCCCGCCGGAGAGCCGCCGTCTTGAGCCTCTTGCGCGTCGTCTTCGGTCGCGGCGGCGTCAGGCGACGACAACTTCGGCGCGCTCGCGCGCTCCAGACGCTGAAGCGTCGCCAACATCGGCCCATTCTCAACCCGCTCTCGTCCCGGAGCCGTCCGCCAGCTGAGCGTGTCGAAGGCGCCGCAACTGCGACAAGTGCTCCGCCAAACATCGGAGACCGCGCCACACGCGCCGCATGTCCACT
>ERZ1740059.83-NODE-83-length-48398-cov-6.658751_pt1 | contig 48398 bp, 43 predicted proteins | sample MGYA00581744_ERZ1740059 | MGnify/ENA primary metagenome ERZ1740059 (study PRJEB43018, sample SAMN04849738) | marine metagenome | isolation source: floating plastic debris | place: Pacific Ocean | collected 2008-08-28 | study: EMG produced TPA metagenomics assembly... | reverse complement strand
CGCGTCGATTCGGCGTGGACGTGGACGAACCACGTGGACGTGGACGAACCACGTGGGCGAAGGGCCGGCGTGGGCGCGGATGACAGCGCGAGTGCCCGTGCCCGCGGGCGATGCCGATGCGCGCGTCGCGATTCCCGGGGGCGTCGACGTGGTCGGGACGCTCCGGCTGCTTCGCATCGGCACCCACGACCCGACGTTTCGCTTCGAGACAGGTCGCGTGTGGCACGCGACGCGTACGCCCGAGGGACCGGCGACGCTCGTCGTACAGGCCGGAAAGGCCCCGGGCACCGCCCGGGCCCGCGCATGGGGCCCGGGGGCGTCCTGGGCCGTCCGGGAGGCGCCGCGCGTTCTCGGCGTGGCCGACCGCCCGGAAACCTTCGACCCCGACGTCGCGCCCGCCCGCGCCGCCGCCAAGCTGCGTCGCCTCCACGAGCGCCCTCGGCTACGCGGACTACCACCCCGCCGGCGTCGAGCGGAAGCGCGCCGAGACCATTCGCCGCTGTGCCAAGCAGGCCGCGCGCATCGACGCATTCCGCGACGCGCCCCTGACCGAGGCCCGGGCCGCCCTCGCCGCCATCCCCGGCGTGGGCCCCTGGACCGTCGACATGGTCGCGGGCCTCGCCCTCGGCGACGCCGACGCGCTCCCCGAAGGCGACTACCACCTACCGAACGTCCTCGCCTGGGTCATGGAGGGCATCGCGCGCGCGGGCGCCGCGCGCCTGCTCGCGCTCCTGGCCCCCTTCGCCGGTCACCGCTGGCGCGTGGTCCGCCTGCTGATGGCCGGCAACGTCGGCGCCCCCCGCTTCGGCCCTCGGCTGAGCCGCTCACGCTGGGCGCAGCTCGGTCACTGATCGGCCCTGCGCGGAGCGCGGACCGCCTGGCACGGTCCCCGTATGCGTTTCTCAGCGTGCTCGATGCTGGGGGTGCTTTGCGCGTGCAGCGCCTCGTAGGGCACGCTCCGCCCGGCCGCCGGGGAGAACCGCGCAGACGAGCGTCGCGGCGTGCCCGCGGCGATCGTGCCGAGCGTGCCCATCGCGCCGGACTTCCCCGATCCGGCAACCGCGAGCGACGAACGCGCCGAGACCTTCGAGGCCATGCTGAGAGCCCTGTCCCCGCCGGAGGATGGCGCGGTACGCACCGTCTCCTTCCGCCCCGTCGCGGCGGAGGCACGATTGCGCCTCGGAGCCCGCCCCGAGCGCCTTCCCCCGCTCCCCGAAGAACGACGCTGGGCCTCACTCGCCGCGGACGGCGCAGGGGGCAGCTTCCTCGTCACGGTCGAGGACCAGCTCATCTTCGAGGGTCCCCGCCACGCACCCGAGCACTTCGCACGGACCCAAACCGCGGACCTCGTCCGGGTGGCCCGCGCCGCGCTCGTCGACTGAGCGCCCTCAGTCGAAAACGGACTCCGCCCCCTCGTTGCCGAAGGCGATCAGCTCGAGCTGGTGCCCTGCACCGCGCGCCGTGGGCTCGCCGTTCTCACCGCGCCCCGTGAAGCGCACCATGCCCGTGAGCGGCACCGCCGGGTGGAGCCACACGTCCGCCGTGAGGGTCACGCCCTGGTAGCTCATCTCCCGCTGGACCTTCGCGCTTCCCTCGAAGGTCCCCGCCGGCACCTCCACGGTCTCGCGCTCCGTGCCCTCGAGGCTGGCCGGAAAGAGCATGCCCAGCCATTGCTGGAGCATGGGGCCGAAGGTCGCGAGGAGGCGCGGCGGCACGTGCTCGACGCCCCGCGCGTTCTTGAAGGCCAGGCTCACCAGTCGGTGCCCCGCGGGCCCATCGTTCGGGACCACCTCGAGGCGGACGTGCCGGGTGCCCTCGTCACGATGGTCCGTGACCTCCACGGCGAGCGACTCGCCCTCGCGGCCGACGAGGCGATACTCGGTGAAGGAGCGCCCCCCGGCCCGCCAATCGAGGCGGTAGCGGACCCAGCTTCCCACCACGGGCGCGGCCGTGGCCGTCGCGACCTCCGGAGCCGCGTGCGTCGTCGGGGTGCTCGGCGCCGGGAGCGGCGGAGCCTCGGCCCTGGCCGCGGCAGCCTCGGGCGCGGCCGGAGCCTCCCGTGGCGTGGGCGCGTCGGGCGCGGCGCGGGCCACGTCGTCGACCTCGACGGTCTGCACCTCCTCCGTCCCGGACGCGCCGGAGGTGCAGGCCACGGTGAGCACGAGCAGCGGAGCGAGGCGTCGCATGCAGGCCAGGTACCAGCCGCACCGACCTGCGCAAGGGTGCGAAGGCGGCGCCATGCCGCTACAACTGCCGGGTGCGCCCCTCCCGCTGCCTCGCAGCCCTCCTCCTCCTGACGGCCTGTGACGCGGGCGGCGCGGACGACGAGCCGGCCGACGCGGCGATACCCGACGCGCGAATCGAGCCCAAGGACGGCGCCGGGCTCCTGCCCCCGCGCCCCGACGACCGCGCCGCATGTCGCGACCGTGATCCCGCGCGGCGGCCTTTCTTCGGCGACCTGCACGTCCACACGCGCTACTCCTTCGACGCTGCCGCCTACGACGTACGCACGGGACCCGCGGACGCCTACCGCTTCGCCCGCGGCGAGGCCATCGATCTCCCGCCCTACGACGACGCCGGCAACGCCGCCCGCTCCGTGCAGCTCGCCCGCCCCCTGGACTTCGCGGCGGTCACGGACCACGCCGTGCTCCTCGGACCGACGACCATCTGCACGGACCCGAGCTCCCCGGGCTACGAGTCGGGCACGTGCCAGCAGTACCGGGCGGCCGACCCCGAGGGGGCGAACTTCGGCGTCGACTTCACCCTCGCGCTCACCGTCCGGGAGACGCCGCGCGTCTGCGTCACGAACCCCGCCGCCTGCAACCAAGGGCTCTGCGACTCCTGGGAAGACACGGTGAACGCCGCGGAGGAGTTCTACGACCGAAGCGAGGACTGCAGCTTCACGACCTTCATCGGCTACGAATGGACCGGCGCCCGGGGGCTCGGGCAGTCCATCCACCGGAACGTGATTTTCCGGAATACGACGGTGCCCGAAGCCCCCTTCAGCTTCCTCACGCACGGCACGCCGGAAGAGCTTTGGGACGCCCTCGAGGCCGTGTGCCTGGCGGACGAGGAGTGCGACGTGCTCGCCATCCCGCACAACTCCAACCAGGCCGTGGGTGAGATGTTCAACCCGCTCACGGAGAGCGGTGAGGCCTACGACGCGGCCTTCAGCGCCCGGCGGCAAGCCCTCGAGCCCCTGGTCGAGGTCTACCAGCACAAGGGCTCGTCGGAGTGCGTCACCGGCATCGCCGACCCGCTGGCCAGCGAGGACGAGCTCTGCGACTTCGAGATCTTCTACGAGAACCTCTGCGAAGATCCCGAGAACCCCACCGAGGGCTGCACCAACATCTGCGATCCCGACGCCATCAGCTTCATCGACGGCTGCATCCCGCCCTCGGACTACGTGCGCGGCGCGCTCCGCCGCGGCCTCGCCGAGCGCGTTCGTACGGGCGCGAACCCGTTCGAGCTCGGCTTCATCGGCTCGTCGGACACGCACAACTCCATCCCCGGCGCCGTGGAGGAGGCGGGGTGGCAGGGGCACGTCGGCACGACCGACGACACGGGTGAGGAGCGCGTGGACCCGCCGGGCGGCATCACGCTCAGCCAGCGCACCGCGTCACCCGGCGGCCTGGCGGTGGTCTGGGCCGAGGAGAACACCCGCGACGCGCTCTTCGAGGCCATGCGCCGGCGCGAGACCTACGCCACGAGCGGGCCGCGTCACGTGGTGCGCTTCTTCGGGGGCTTCGGCCTCCCCGAGGACGCCTGCGCCGCCTTCGACGTACCGGCCTTCGACCGGGACGGCGTGCCCATGGGCGGGACACTCGACGGCGGGCCAGCCGGGGCCGCGCCGACCTTCGTCGCCTCGGCGCTCCAGGACGCGCTCGGCGCGCCGCTCCAGCGGATCCAGATCGTGAAGGGCTGGGTGGACGCGACCGGCGAGACCTTCGAGCAGGTCATCGAGGTGGCGGGCGATCCGGCGAACGGCGCGAGCGTCGACCTCGCCACCTGCACGCCGGAGGGCGACGGCGCCGCCACGCTCTGCGGCACGTGGACGGATCCGGACTTCGATCCGGCCCTGCCCGCCTTCTACTACGCCCGCGTGGTCGAGAACCCGACCTGCCGCTGGACCCAGCGCCTTTGCCTGAGCGAAGGCGTCGATTGCGCAACCTTCGACCCGGACGCCCAGCTCTTCGACGTCTGCTGCGAGGACACGACGCCGCGGACCGTCCAGGAGCGCTCCTGGACGAGCCCGATCTTCTACGTGCCGTGAGCTTCGACGCGAGCGGCGAGCTTCCGCGGCTCAGGCGCTCAGGTCCTGCGCCGGTCGCCGGACCACGCTGAGCGCCACGTCGGACGCGCTGGCGAGCGTGTCGGCGCAGGCGCCGGCCTGGAGCATGAGCCCGAGCCCGTTGAGCGTCGCCGTGAGATGCCGGGCGACCGCGGGGACGTCACAGGGGGCGATCTCCGCGCGCTCGACGGCGTTCTCGAGCGCGTGCTGAAAGGCACCCGTGATGCGCTGGAAGTGCGCCTCCACGCGCCCGGACACGTCCGCGTCGTCGCCGACGAGCTCCATGCAGGTCTTGCCGATGAGGCAAGGGCGCTTCGTCTGCACGCATCCGCTCCGCGCGCCGGCTTCGAGCCGCGCGAAGACGTCCTCGATGGCGGCGAAGCCCGCGTCCTCGGCCTCGAGGGGCGCGAGCATCGGCTCGGCCTTCAGGGAGATGTAGCGGTCGAGGGCCCGGAGGAAAAGGCGACGCTTGCACCCGAAGGTGTTGTAGAGGCTCTGCCGGCTGATGCCCATGTGCGCGAGGAGCGCCTGCATCGATGCCGAGGCGTAGCCGTCGCGCCAGAAGATCTCCATGGCCCGGTCGAGGACCTGTTCTTCGTCGAAGCTGCGGGGACGGCCGGCCATGGCTCTCTCAAGCGTGCTCCCGAAGGAGGGCCCCGTCAACGCGAAAGGGCCCGGAATCACGTGGAGAATCCGAAGAACACGTCATGCCTCGGGGCAGGTGGTCGGGCGCGCTCATCGCCTGGGGGACGACGCGGGCGAGGCCAGCGTTACCTCGATCTGGTGGACCGAGATCGGTCACGTATCCGCCCCCGGCCCGACGGAGCGGAGCATGGAACGCGCCTACGCCGCCGCCGTGAGCCTGGCGCTCCTCGCCGCCATGGTGAGCCCGGCGCTGCGGGATCCGCCCGTCGATAGCTTTCCGCTCTCCGACTACCCGATGTTCAGCCTCGGTCGCCCTTCGCCATTGCTAGACGTGACGCATGCGCTCGGGGTGGATGCGGGCGGAGCGCGACGGCCTCTCCCCCCGCTGATCAGCGCGGGCAACCGGGAGGTGCTCCAGTCCATGATGACCCTCCGCCGCGCCGTCCAGGGCACGCCGGGGGCCGCGCCGCACTGCGCCGAGGTCGCCGGGCGCGTCGCCGCCGATCCCGCGCTGGCCGACGTGGTGGCCGTGGAGCTCGCCACGAGCCGCTTCGCTACGGTCCGCTACCTCGCGCACGACGAAACCGCGCCCGTCGGACGACGGCTCCATCATCGCTGTGCCGTACCGCTCCGACCGGAGGCGCCGTGAGCCTCGGCGCGCGCCTCGATGCCTGGTGGCGCCCGGCCTGGCCGGCCGAACGCCTCGCGACCCTGCGCATCATCGTGGGCCTCTATGGCGTGGTCTGGCTCGCCGGGCGCTTGCCCCATCTCCTGAGCTACGCGCGGAACGACGCGGCGCGCTGGGCGCCCGTCGGCGTGCTCTCGGCGCTCGAGGCACCGCTGGCGCCGGACCTCTACCGCACGCTCGTCGCGCTGACCCTCGTCCTCGCCTTCGCCTTCGCCTTCGGATGGCGCTTCCGGGTGAGCGGCCCGCTCTTCGCCGCGGCGTTGCTCGTGGTGCTCACGCACACGAACTCGTGGGGGAAGATCCTGCACACGGAGAACGTGTGGTGGGTGCACGTCGCGGCTCTCGCGGCCAGCCGCTCCGCCGACGCGCTCTCCCTCGACGCGCGCCGGGGCGCGCCGGCGAGCCCCGCGCCCCGCTACGGCTGGCCCGTGATGCTGATGATGGCCGCGGGTACGCTCCCCTATCTCCTCGCCGGCGTCGCGAAGCTCCGCAACAGCGGCCTCGCCTTCGTCGGTGGCGCGACCCTTCGCAACTACGTGGCCTTCGGCAACGTCCGGAAGATCGAGCTCGGCAGCCCCGCCTCGTCGCTCGCTCCTTCGCTCATGGACGCGCCGGGCTTCTTCAGTGCGCTCGCCGTCTTCAGCCTGGCGCTCGAGCTCGGGGCGCCCCTCGTGCTCGTTCTTCCCCGGCTGCGTCGTCCCTGGGTGCTGAGCGTCGCCGGCTTTCACTGGGGCGTGCTGGCGCTCATGGCCATCGGCTTCCCCTACCAGCTCAGCTTCGTGGCCTTCGCCTGCTACCTCGAGGCGGAGCGCCTCTGGCGCTGGGGCCCGCTCCGGGGGCTCGGGACGCGCCTCGGCGCGGACGAGTGAGCGCGTCACACGCGCGTGGTCTGCTCCGGCCATGAGCGACCGTCACCACCGCATCGACTACATCGAGCTCACCGTGCACGACCTCGCGGCGGCCAAGGCCTTCTACGGCGGGGTCTTCGGCTGGGCCTTCACGGACTACGGTCCGGGCTACGCGGGCATTCGGGGGACGCCGCGCGAGCAGGGAGGGCTCAGCGTGGGCGAGGTCGAGGCGCCCGCGAAGGGCGCCCCCCTCGTCGTGCTCTACAGCGCCGACCTCGACGCGACGCACGCTGCCGTCGCGGCCCAGGGCGGCTCCATCGAGACGCCGCCCTTCGACTTCCCCGGCGGCCGCCGCTTTCACTTCCGGGACCCGAGCGGCAACGTGCTCGCCGTCTGGACCGAGCTCTGAGCGGCGCGGGGCCTGCTAGCGCCCCGCGTCGTCGCGGCGGAGCAGCTGGCGCCCGATGTAACCACTCGCCACGAACCCAAGCAGGCATCCCGAAAGCAGGCCGCCGAGGTGGGCGCCGTTGGCGATGTTCCCGAAGCCCACGAAGCCGAGCACGAGCCAGGCGAGCATCCACGTCATGATCCGGCGCGGGATGGCGAGGCGGACGGTGGGGTCGTAGCGCCCGCGGACGTAGCCGTAGCCGAGGAGCCCGTAGACGGCCCCGCTCATGCCGATGGCGTGCGGCACGCCGCTGCCGAAGACCAGCGACTGGACGATCTCGCCGGTCCAGGCGGTGACGAGGAAGAGGGCCAGCAGCCGTCCGGCGCCGCGCTCGCGCTCGAGCATGCCGCCGATGCTCAGGAGCCAGATGCCGTTGAAGATGAGGTGCGCCGCGCCGAAGAGGTCGAGACCGACGAGCGCACCCGTGGTGGGGTCCATCTCGAACCACGACGCGTGGACGAAGAAAGGCGACACCAGACGCCAGAGCTCGCCCCGCAGGATGGTGAGGTCCCAGACGCCACCGAAGAAGCGCTCCGCGGCGCTCACGCTCGCGAACATGTAGCGAGACTGAAGGAGCGCCTCGAGATCGATGAGGCGGAAGTAGGCATGGCTCTGCGGCGCGAGCGAGGTGACCGCCGTGAGCACCGCCGCAAAGCCGACGAGCGCCCGGCTCATGGGGCCCGCGCGGCCCGAAGACGCCGCCTCGAGGGAGGCGCGCGCCTTCCGGACCTTACGGTCGACCTCGGCGTCGCGTTTGGCCTTTGCCCGCCGCTCCTCCCGGGCGCGCTTCGCGGCATCGCCGAAGCGCGGGTCGTCCGGCGCGTCGAGGAAGAGCGCGAGCGCGGCTTTGGCCTCGTCGAGGTCGTCGTCCTCCTGGACGAAGAGCTGTGCGCCACCCTCCCGGCCGGGCTGAACGTGGGTGCCGATGCCCTCGCCCTCGAGCGCTTCGCCCAGGCGCTTGGCCCGGGCCGGGTCCTCGAACACGTGCAGCACGCGCATCGCCGGAACGTAGTGTCCTCCCCCGCGCTTCACCACCCCGCGAAGCCAGACTCCTGGCAGCGTGGTGAACGAGCCCTCAGGGTGAGCGTGTGGATCCCTCCGCGAAGCCGGCCACGCTGCTGCGGGGAGCGCGCCAGGCGCGGTGCATCGGCTGCCGGGCGGCGCTCGAGGCCTGCGTCTGCGACGTGCTGAGGGCGCGCGAGGCGCCCTTCGCGCTTCACGTCCGCATGCACCCGAACGAGCGTTTCCGTACGACCAACACGGGCTACCTGGCGGCGCGGGCGCTTCGGGGCCGGGTGCACATGGGCGACGAGGCCATCCCCGCCGGGGCCCTCGTCCTTCAGCCCGGCGCGCGCCCGCTCGCCCCCGCAGACGCCGGCGCCGCGCTGGTCGTCGTGGACGGCGCCTGGCGCCAGGCCCGTCGCCTCAGCCGGCGGCTCCTCACCCGAGGCCACTGCGCGGTGGGGCTCCCACCCGGGCCGCCCAGCCGCTACGCGCTCCGTGAGGGGCCGCCGCCGGCGCACTACTCGACGCTCGAGGCCGTCGCCCGCGCCTGTGCCGCCGTGGGGGATGGTGAGGCCGCCCGTGCCCTCGCCGCGCTCCCCGCGGCCTTCGTCGAGCGCGCCCTCGCCGTGCGCGGCATGCCGAGCTAGCAGGCCCAGGTCGTTCGGTGTACTAGGTCGGCTGCTCGGCGGGGCGTACGAGGAGATCGTGGTAGGCGACGCGATCCGGCGCGCCGAGCACGTGCGCGACGGCGTCGGCCACGTCTTCGGCCTCGAGCCGAGGATAGGGCGGCGGGACGAAGGCGTCTCCCAGGAAGCGCTGGGCGAAGCCCGTGGCCACGTTGCCGGGGCTGATGGCGGTCACGCGGATGCGCGAGCCGAGGCCCCGCAGCTCGCCGCGGAGCCCCTCGGTCATGGCGCGCACGGCGTACTTCGACGCGGCGTACATGGCGTTGCCGCGCGGGACCCGGTGGCCGGACATGCTGGAGATGTGGATCACGTGGCCGGGCGCCCGCGTGTCCTCGGTCTCGCGCCGGCGCATGTCCTCCACGGCCAGCGACGTGCAGAGCGCGAGCGCGAGCACGTTCACGTCGAGGATCTCGCGCCATGCCTCGGGGTCGCCGCCGACCATCGGCGCGTCGAAGCCGATGCCGGCGCCGTTCACGAGCACGTCGACGCCGCCATGCGAGGCGACCGTGGCGGCGACGGCCGCGCGTATCGCCTCGACGTCGCGGAGCTCGACCCGGCGCCACGCGAAATCGTGGTCCGCGAGCGCCGCCGCGAGCGCTTCCAGGGCCTCGATCTGCCGTCCCCAGCCGACGACGCGCAGTCCCGCCCGCGCGAGCCGCACGGCGACGGCCCGGCCGATGCCGGCGCTCGCGCCGGTCACGAGGGCCACGCGTCCGCGCCATCGCTCGAGCCCCTCGCTCCTCCCGTCAGCGGGCGTCCTGCTCATCGTCCCCCCTCGCGGCGCCTTCGCCGCCGCCTGCAGCGAAGCGATAGCAGGAGCAGTCGATGTAGCCGTAGGCAAGCGACGCGAGCTGCCGGCAACGCTCCTCCGAAAGCTCGTTCGGCGAATCCTCGCATGCCGACCGGCGAGACGGCGCCACCACATCCACCGTGGCCGGCGCGTGCTTCGCCTCTGGTGGCGGCAGCACCAGCTCGCCCAGGAGCCGCGCGGAAGCGAGCCAGCGAGGCGCTCCGCCTCGGAAGCGGCGAAGGGGCGTGCGAGGCATCGACCTCTGGACGCATGCCGAGGCGCGAGGCATTCCAGCGCGGGGAGGAGGACACCCGTGTACGAGCTCGTCACCATCTGCTTTTCGCACTACTGCGAGAAGGCGCGCTGGGCCCTCGACCGGGCCGGCGTGAGCTACCGGGAAGCCGGCTTCATGCCCGTGCTTCACTTCCCCCACGTGGCGTGGAAGCTCCGAGGCTCGGACGCCGGGAGCGCCGACGTCGCCTCCTCGCGCTACTCGACGCCGTTCCTCTGCGGCCCCGACGGCCTGCGCGTCTCGGACAGCCGCGAGATCGTCCGCTACGTGGACCAGACCCACGGCGACGGCACGCTCTTCGCGCCGAAGGGCGCGGAGGACCTCGACCGCCGCTACGCGGCGAAGCTCGGTCCGCACACGCGGCGCATCGTCTACTGGTTCGCCTTCGCACGGCCGGCGCTCCTCTTCGAGCTCGCCGACGCGAACGTCTCGCGCGCCCAGGCCCTCGTCTTTCGCGCCTTCTATCCCGCGGGCAAGCGCATGCTGACGCGGGCGCTGAGCATCGACGAGGCGGGCTACCAGAAGTCGCTCGGGCGCGTCCGGCAGGTCGCGGACGAGGTGGCCGAACGCCTCGCGGACGGGCGCCCCTACCTCTGCGGCGACCGCTTCAGCGTGGCCGACCTCGGCTTCGCCTCCATGATGGCGCCCGCCGTGATCCCACCGGAGTACGGCGCCGACCTGCCCGCCCCAGAGGAGCTCTCGGCCGAGGCCCAGGGCGTCATCGAAGAGATGCGCGCGCATCCCGCCGGAGCCTTCACGCTCCGCGTCTTCCGCGATCATCGCCCGCCCATCGGCAGCGCGTCGGCGTCATGATCGCGCCGGCTTCGCCGGAAAGCCCACCGGGGCTTCAGCCCGTCGTAAGGTCTTCGGCGTCGAGAACGGTGCGATGAGCGAACGCGACGCGATCCTGCTGGTGGAAGACGACGAGGCCCTCGGCGCGCAGATCGTCGAGCAGCTCGAGGACGCCGGCTACGCCGTGAGCTGGCGAAAGGACGGCGACGCCGCGGCGCGGGAGGACCCGGCCGCGTTTCGGCTGCTCATCCTCGACCTGATGCTGCCCGGCACCTACGGGCTCGACCTGCTCAAGCGCTACCGGCGCGCGAGCGACGTGCCCGTGATGATCCTTAGCGCCCGCCAGGACACGGCCGACAAGGTGCGGGCCCTCGAGCTCGGCGCGGACGATTACCTGACCAAGCCCTTCTGGCCGCAGGAGCTTCGCGCACGGGTGAGCGCGCGGCTCCGGCGCCCGGACATCCGGCGCGAGGGCGACCCCATCGCCCTCGACGCAATCACCATCGACCCGGTCAAACGCCAGGTGCTCGTCGACGGCGAGGTCACTCCGGAGCTGACCAAGGTGGAGCTCGATCTCCTGCTCACGCTCGCCAAGCGGCCCGGCTCGGCCATGACCCGCGCCGCGCTCGTCGAGGCGGCCCTCGACCCCGAGCGCATGGGCGGCGAACGGACCCTCGACGTGCACGTCTCGCGGCTCCGCAAGAAGCTCGGCCGCGCCGGCAAGCAGGTCGCGACGGTATGGGGTATCGGCTACCGGCTGGACGAAACGACCCCGACGCCATGAGAGCCTCGCGCGGCATCCGGGCCCGCTTCGCGTGGACCCGCGTGCTCCTCGTGGTGCCCTTCGCCGTGTTCTTCAGCATGGCGCAGACGGCGCTCCGCGAGCGCGTGCTCGCCGAGGGCCTCGCCGAGGGGGTCCGTGGCCGCTTGAGCGAGGGGCGCCTCGAGCGCTGCGAGGCCTTCCCGGAGCTCTGGCCCGGGCCCGGTGGACGCATCCGGCGCCGCGCCCGCCGCCGGCCACCACGCCGTGTCGACCGGCCGGGGGTCGAGCGCTTCTTCGCCTATGGAGCGGACCTGGTCAGCGCCAACCCGGAGGCGCCGCCCTTCCCGGAGGAGCTCCGGGAGCGGCTCGGCGCAGGGGAGGAAGCCTCCATGCTGGTCGACCGCCCGGAGGGCCGGCAGCGCCTCCTCGCCTTCCGCACCGCCGACGACGGCCCCTGCGCCGTGGTGCTCGTGGAGGCGCGCGCGCCCCGCTCCGGGCTCCTTCCGGCGCTCGTGCCGACGCTCGCGGTCACGCTCGTGGTCATCGCCATCGCCTTCTTCGCCGCGGGACCCATCGTGCGGCGCCTCCGGCGTCTCACGGCCGACGTGCGCGCGGCGCGTCGGGGCGAGGCGCCGCTCGTGCCGGACGCGCGGCGGGACGAGATCGGCGAGCTCAGCCGGGCCTTCGCCGAGGACCGGGCGGCCCTCGCGGCGCGAATGGAGGAGCTCGAGCAGCGGGACGCCGCGCTCACGGCGTACATCGCCAACACCACGCACGACGTGATGTTGCCCCTCACCGTGCTCCAGGGGCACCTCGTCGCCCTCCGAGCGCGCCTCGGGGCGCAAGCCGGCGACGCGCGCACCGTCGAGCTGGCCCTCGAGGAGTCCCACTACCTGGCCTCCCTCGTGCGCAACTTGAGCGCCGCGGCGCGCTTGGACGCAGGACTGCCGGAGACCGAGCGTCGGCCGGTCGAGCTCGGGCCGCTCATCGAACGGGTGGCCGCGCGCCACGCCCCCATCGCCGCCCAAAGGGACGTGGAGCTGACCCACGCGGCGCCGAGCGCGGCCGGCACGGTGCGCGGGGACCTGACGCTTCTCGAGCAGGCCGTTTCGAACCTCGTGCACAACGCCGTTCGCTACAACGAGGCCGGTGGCCACGTGGCGGTGCTGCTCGAGACCGAGGACGGCGCCTTCACGCTCACCGTGGTCGACGACGGCCCCGGTGTCGACGACGACGCGCTCGCGCGCATGGCCCAGCGGCGCTTTCGCTCCGACGAGGCCCGGTCGCGTCATCCGAGCGGCCTCGGCCTGGGCCTCGCCATCACGAACGACGTCGCCGAGCGCCACGGCTTCGCGCTGCGCTTCGATCGGCCCGCGGAAGGCGGCCTGCGCGCGCGGCTCACGGGCCCGCTCGTCGAGGGCCCTGGCTAGCCTTCGCCGCTCAGATGCTCGAGGGCCGCGATGGCGGCGGCACGCTCGGCGTCGGCCTTGCTGCGTCCTTCGCCGCGCGCGATCTCCTCGCCGTCGACCTCGACGGCCGCCTCGAAGATCCGCGCGTGATCCGGGCCACGCGCCGCCAGGTGCACGTAGCGGGGCGTCGTCCTCTGCCGCCCCTGCACGATCTCCTGGCGCCGGCTCTTGGCGTCGCGCCGGGCCGAGGCCGTGTGCACGCGCTCGCCGAAGAGCCGGCGCACGGCCTCGAGGGCCGCGTCCGGGCCCCCGTCGAGGTACACGGCGCCCAGACAGGCCTCGACGGCGCTCGCGAGGAGCCGGGGCTTCTGGCGCCCACCGGAGCGCGCCTCCCCCTTCCCGAGGCGGAGCGCGGCCCCGAGGGCCAGGTCTTCGGCCGCGGTCAGGAGGCCGCCTTCGCTGACGAGCTCGGCCCGGCGGCGCGTCAGCTCCCCTTCCCGCGCCTCGGGGAACGCCTGGTGGAGCAGGTAGGCGACGCCAGCTCCGAGCACGGCGTCCCCGAGGAACTCCAGCCGCTCGTTATCGGCCGGAGCCTCGTTGGGCCGCTCGTTGCGGAAGGAACGATGCGTCAGTGCGTCACGAAGGAGCTCGGGCTGCGCAAAGTCGTGCCCGAGGCGCTCGGCCACCCCGCGACGCATGGCCTCCCAATCGCCCGAGGCGTGCGCGCGCGCGGCCTCGGCTTCGGCCTCGGCGGGCGGCTTCGGCTCGGACGTGTCGCTCACGGGTCGGTGATGCCACAGGCCCCCTCACCAAGGCCAACAAGAGGCCGGTGCAGCGCCGCCCTCCCCGCGATAGCGTGCCCGTGTGGACGACGCGCTCGAGGCTCGGGTCAGCGCCCTCCGGAAGGCGGGACGCTACGCCGAAGCCGCCACGCTTCGGGAGGGCGCGGGCGACCTCCGCGGGGCCTCCCAGCTCTACGCCGACGTCTGGGAGTGGGAGAAGGCCATCGCGCTCGCGGAGGACGCCGGCGCTCTCGCGATGGCCTACGGCCACGCGCTCGCGGCGGACGATCGGGAGGCGCTCGGGCGGCTCCTCGCCATGCTTCCGGATCACCCCGAGGAGGCGCAGCTCGCCGCCGAGCTCGCCGACGCGAAGGGACGCGTGATCGATGCGGCGCGACTACGCGAAGCCGCGGGAGAGGTGCTCGAGGCCGCCGAGGCCTTCACGCGGGCCGGCGAGCTCTTCGAGGCGGCGCGCTGCTACGAAAGCGCCGGCGAGTACCGGCGCGCCGGCATGCTCTACGAGCGACGACTCAAGGAGGACGGCACGGACGGTGAGGCCGCGCTTCGCCTCGGGCGGATCCTCGCCCACTTCGGGCGCTGGGACCACGCGGCGCGGGCGCTCCAGCGGGCCGAGGAGGACCCGGAGCGGCGTGACGCGGCGCTGGCGCTCCAGGTGGCTTGCTTCACGGCGCTGCAGATGCACGACGCCGCAGGCGCCTGCCTGGCGCGGCTACGGCGGGAGCACGGGGAGCTTCCGGCGAGCGTTCCCGCCTTCCTCGAGGCGACCTTCGGCGACGAGGCCGGCCTCGCGGGTCTGGCGCGCGGTGACGAGGCGACCCAGCTCCTCGCGGGACGCTATCGCGTGCTCCACTCGCTCGGCGCCGGAGGCACGGGCCGCGTGCTCCTGGCCCACGACGGGTTCTACGAGCGCAAGGTCGCCGTGAAGGTGCTGAACGTGGGCACGGGCAGCCAGGGCCGAGACGCCTACCTGCGCTTCGCGAAGGAGGCACGCGTGGCGGCGGGCCTCGAGCACCCGAACGTGGTGCGCGTCTTCGAGTTCAACCCCGACGGCCCCTTCCTCGTCATGGAGCACCTCGCCGGCGGAACCCTCGAGGACCGGCTGCAGGCGGCTGCGGAGCGCGATCAGGAGGAGGGGTCCGGCGAGGGCCGCACCGCGCGGCTGCCCTACGCGGTGATTCGCCACGTGGGCGCGAGCATCCTCCGCGGCCTCGAGGCCGTGCACCGGCGCGGCGTGGTCCACCGGGACCTCAAGCCCGCCAACGTCTTCTTCAGCGCCGGCGGCGACGTGAAGCTCGGCGACTTCGGCGTCGCCCACCTCCAGGACCTCGGCGCCACGTTGACGGGCGCGCTCATGGGCACCCTGGCCTACATGGCGCCCGAGCAGATCACGGGCTCGACCAAACCCACCGCGGCCACGGACCTCTACGCCTTCGGGGTCATCCTCTTTCGCCTCGTCGCGGGTGAGCTGCCCTACCGCGGCCCGGACTTCGTGGCGCAGCACCTCGAGAGCCCCGTCCCGGTCCCGAGCGAGCGGGGTGCCGACCGGCGCTTCGACGCGCTCGTGCAGAGGCTGCTCGCGAAAGAGCAGCAGGCGCGACCCGAGAGCGCGGAGACCGTCCGGGCAGCCTTCGAGGCCCTCGACTGGCGGGACCCGGAGGTTGATGCCTTCGCCACGCTGGCCGAGATGGAGCGCCGTCCGGGCACCGTGAGCCTCCCGGCGCTAGCGCCGGAGGCCCGGGCCGAGGTGAAAGACGCCGACCGCTACACGGTGATCGAAGAGCGAGAGGGAGGCGGCGTGCTGGCCCTGGATGGCGCGCTCGGCCGCAACGTCCGGATCGTGCCCTGCGACGAAGCGCTCGCGTCGTGGTTCAAGGCCTGGGCGACGGCCGACCACCCCTTCCTTCAGGCCGTGCTCGACGTCGATGCGGAGCACGGGCGGGCCATCCTCGAGGAGCCCCTCGGCGAGCGCCTGGGCCAGCTCGCCCTGGAGCCCGCGCGGCGTGCCCAGGTACGCGCTCAGCTCCACGAGGCGCTCGGCCACCTCCACGGCGCCGGCCTGGTGCACGGCCACGTGAGCCCCGGCCGCGTCCGCATCAGCCGCGGGCGGGCGGTGCTCATGCTGCCGCCACGTCCGGGAAGCGGAGCGCAGGCGACACCCGCTGCCGACCTCGCGGCCCTCGACGCCCTCGTACCGCGGCCGACTCAGCGCGAGGCGCCGCCGAGATAGAGCTCGCCCAGCGGCGTTCGGCCGCCGGCGGGGTCGTCGGCGAGCAGGTCGTCGTGGTCGAGCACCCCGGTCACCCGGGGCATGAACCAGGCGTAGCGAAAGAGCCGGGGGTGGACGTCCAGGCGTGGAAGCTCGCGGCGGGCGAAGTCGAGCGCCAGGGAGCGCATCTCCTCGGGGGGCACGTCCTCGCAGCCGCCCCAGGGCGCATGGGCGAACTCCGTGAGCCACACGGGCCGCTCGAAGAGCGAGCGGGCCCACGCCGAGCAGGCCGGGCAGGCGTTCCCCCCGCAATCGACGCCGGTCTCATCAGCGTCTCGCACACCGCTCGCGCAGTGGGCCTCGGTCGGCGGGCTGCGGCCGGCCTTCCGCGCGAAGAGGTCGACGGACCAGGCGATGGCGTGGCAGTCGTAGGCGTGCGTGGCCTGATGGTCGATGCGGCAATCGCGGCCGGCCACGCCGTCCGCGCTGCAGGCGTCATAGAAGGCCTCGAGCCAGGCCAGGTGGACCATCTCCACGCCCTCCCGCGGCGCGATGCAGCGAGCGGGCGGCGGCGCGTCGGGGCCGGTGGCGCAGAAGTTCGTCGCCGGGCCCACGATGCCCAGACCGCGCGCCTCGGCGACGTGCTCCAGGTGCACCCAGGCGCGAGCGGCGACGTCGGGGGTCAATGCGCTCTGGCCCTGGAAGTTGGGCTCGTTGAAGCCGAGGAGCCACCGCGCGCCCTCCGGGACACGCGCGGCGAAGTCGTCCCGCGAGATCGGCTGGTGGAAGCACTCCCAGCAGGCGTCACCGGGGCCGCCCATCTCGCCTTCGGCGAAGATGTCGCCGCAGGCCTCGTCGCAGGCCTCGGGGCCGCCGGGATTGTCCACGCGGAAGCAGGGCCCCCCGCTCGCGCAGTGGCGCCCCTCGTCCACGAGGCCCCACACCATGGGGACGAACTCGACCCCCGCCCGCGCGAGGGCGTCTTCGACGCTCGGCCCGTCGCCGCAGGCATGAGGACGTTCGGCCCAGTTGTAGGTCCAGCCGAGACCCTCCTGCATGAGGCGCAGATCCGACTCCCCGCGCGCGCCAGCGAGGCCGCAGAAGTGGTACGCGACGCCGCGCTTGGAGCGCAGGGCATCGGCGCTCCGCGGACTCTCCGCGGCGCCCACGGGCCGACGCTCCGGCGCCGTCTGCGCCGCCGAAGCGCAGCCCAGCGCGAGCACGAGAGGGACGAGGCGCATGGAGGCCCTAGGGCGTCGTCGGTTCGCGGATCGCGAGCTTGGGCTCCCGATCGACCGTGTAGAGGCCCCAGTGCTTCTCGACGCCGCGCGGATCCTCGCCGCCCTTCCAGGGCTCGTCGAAGGCCTCGAAGTAGAAATAGGGCACCTCGGCCTGCGCGGCCCAGGCCGTGAAGCCCTCGTAGAACACGCGCTGCTCTTCCTCGCCCGCGGTGCCGACGATCTGCGTCGCCTCGTCACCGCTCGCATCCGGGTCGAGGACCGTGGCCCAGCCCGTCTCGCCGATGACGATACGCAGGTCGGGATGCGCGGCGGCGATGTCCCCGACCACGCGCGCGGTCCACTCCACGGCGTCGTCGAGCTGTTGCCGGTTCCACATCGCGTAGGCGTGCAGCAGCAGGAAATCGACCTCGGCCGCGACGGCCGCGCTCTCGGGCTTGTTCCAGAAGTTGTAGTCGTCTGCGGTGGTCACGGGCTGCTGGATGGCGGCGCGCGTCTCGCGCAGGTAGCCGATGAGCACCTCCGACGCGGTGCGGTGGCCGCTCCAGAAGACCTGGCTCTCGTTGCCGATGTTCACCGCCGTGACGACGTCCGGGTAGGCGTTGGCGATGCGAATCGCCTCGCGGACCTGGGTCGCGTTCTGCGCCACGTGCGCCGGGATGGGATTGCCGTCGCGCGACTCGGGCTCGATCCACGCGCCGACCATCACCTTGAGCGGAAGCTCGTGCTCGCGGACGAGGCGCACGATCGTCTCCGCCGGCGGCGGCGAGCCGTAGATGCGCAGCATCTGCCAGCGCTCCGCGAGAATGCGGAGGTCCTCGAGGATCTCCGCCTCGCTCGGGTCGGGGCCACCCGGCCGCTGGCCCTCGCGATAGGGCCCGTAGGAGATGCCCCGGATCACCGGCTGACCGTTCACCATCGGCGCGAAGGGGCGACGCGCCGGGGTGGTCGCCTCGTCGTCGTCGGCCGTGGACGCGGTCGCGGCGTTGGCCGGTGGCGCCTCGCTCGACGAGCCACCGCAAGCGCCAAAGGCGCTACCCATCAGTACGGCCACGCCCCACGTGGCCACCGTCCGGCGCGGTCCCGCGCCACCTTGGTTCCCCATGCGGCAACCGTAGCCCGGACCGAGACACGCTCGCGACATAAATCCGCAAAGACCTGGCCACGGGTAGACCACGCCGTGGTACTCAGGACGGCGGTCTCGACAGCAGCTACGGACCGGACTTCATGAACGAAGAGTCTCCCTCCCCCACGCCGCGGCTCTCTCTGAAAGAGAAGATCGGCCACGGCCTCGGCGACACCGCGTCTCACTTCGTGTGGGACATGGCGGGGATGTGGGCCCTCGTCTTCTACGCGGACGTGTACGGTATCGACCCCGAGGTTGCGGCACTGATTCTGCTCGTAGCGCGCCTTTGGGACGTGGTGACGGCCCTGATCATGGGCGGCATCGTGGACCGCACGAAGACGCGCGGGGATAAGTTCCGCCCTTACCTCCTCTGGATGGCGATTCCATACGACGTGCTGGCGGTCATGACCTTCAGCATTCCCGATTTGAGCCCGAACGGCAAAGCCATTTATGCGGGCGTGACGTACATGCTGTTGATGACCATTTATCTGGCCATCGACCTGTCCCGCTCGTCCCTGGCCGGGGCCATGACGGGAAGCTCGGGTGAGCGAGCGTCATTGAATCAATACCCGTTCGTCTTCGCATTTGCGGGGCAGCTCGCGGTGACCGGCAGCGCCCTTGCACTGGTCACGTTCTTTGGCGGTGGCGACGACGCGCTCGGATACGGCTGGACGATGAGCGTCTTTGGTGTCATCAGCGTGATCTTCTTCTTCGCCGCGTTCCTCACTACCCGAGAAAGAAGCGAGCCGCCCGAGGGGCAGAAGACCAATCTCGAGGCGGACCTGAAGAAGGTCATAACCACCCGTCGATGGGTGGCGCTGGTGGGGGTCGGCATCATCAGCTTCACGCTCTTCGCGATGCAGGCGGCTGTGGGTGCTCTCTGCTTCACGCACTTCATCGATCCAGAGGCCAAGCTGGAGATGCTCAGCTTCATCACGTCGCTGAGCGAGAACGAGAAGTTCAACATCGTTGGCTTCATCGCGCTGATCGCTGCCACTCCGCTTGCCAAGCCTCTCGCTTCCCGCTTCGGCAATCGAAACGTCTACATCGGGTGCTCGATCTTCACATCAACCTTCTACGGACTGATGTTCCTCCAGGGCGGCGACCAGCTCGGTCTGATCTACCTCTTCGACATCCTGGGCAAGATCGCGTTCGCGCCGCCGGCCCCCCTGCTCTGGACGATGATCGCGAATACCGCGGACTTCTCCGAGTGGAAGCGCAACCGCCGCGCAAGGGGGCTCTCCTTCAGTGCGTCGACGCTCTCGATGAAGCTGCGCTGGGGTCTCGGCGGCTATCTCTCGGCGTGCCTGCTCGGGGTCTTTGGCGACGTTGCGAATCAGGAGCGGAGCGACGCGGCGCTGCTCGGGGGATTCGCCTCATGATGACGGCCTTCCCGGCCATGCTCTACCTGGTTGCGGGCGTCCGGCTGGTCTTCTACCAGCAGGACCTCGACACCGTCCGCGGCATGCAGACGGACCTCGAGGCGAGGTGTGCGGCGGAGGAGAGCGGAGCGGCCGCGGAGGCGGCCCCGGACGCGGGCTGAGCGAGCAGAGAGCCATGAGCGACGAGCGAACACAGGTTCGGTTGGGCGGTGACGTGCCGCTCGGTCCGGAACGAGCAACCCAGGGCGTCTTCGAGGAGCGGGAGGGCCGGCGCTACTACGCCATCCATGGCGTGGACGCGATGGCGCCTTTCTTCATGACCCTCGCGAGCCCCTCGGACCACTGGCTCTTCATCGCGAGCACCGGGGGTCTCAGCGCGGGCCGCGGCAATGCGGACCACGCGCTCTTCCCTTACGACACCGTCGACAAGGTAACCCGCGGCGCCGACCGCACGGGCCCACTCGTGGCGCTCCTCGTCGACGGCGGCGAGGGCCCCATGCTCTGGGAGCCGCTCGCGACACGCGGGGTTCAGGTGCACCGCGTCGAGCGGACGCTGCTGAAGAGCGTCGAAGGCGACACGCTCCGCTTCGAGGAACGCAACCACGACCTCGGCATGACCTTCGCGCAGTCCTGGCGCATGGGCGAGCGCTTCGGCTTCGTTCGCACCGTCACGCTGACCCGGGACGCGGAGGCGGGCCCCTGCCGGGTCCGGCTGCTGGACGGTGTGCAGAACGTGCTCCCGCACGGGGCGACGCGTCAGCTCCAGACCGAGTATTCGAACCTCCTCGACGGCTACAAGCGCACCGAGCGGGACCCGGCGACGGGCATCGGGCTCTTCTCGCTGAGCTCGACGCTCACCGACCGCGCCGAACCCTCGGAGGCGCTCCGCGCCGCCGTCGCCTGGGGCGCCGGGCTGGACGTCGAGACGACGCTCCTGACGAGCGATGCGCGCATCGAGGCATTCAAGCGCGGCGAGGCCGTGCGGGGTGAGAACGACCTGCGGGGTCGCCGCGGCGCCTTCCTCCGCATCGCCTCCCTCGAGCTCGCGGCCGGCGGGAGGGCGCGCTGGTACCTGGCGATGGACGTGTCGAAGAATGCCGGCGAGGTCGGCACGCTCCGCGCGTTCCTCCGGGACCACGACGACGCCGCCCGCGCCGAAGCCCTCGAGGCCGACGTGGCCGCGAGCACCGAGGGGCTGCTGCGCACGCTCGCCGCGGGCGACGGCATCTCCGTGGGCGCCGACGACCTGGCGACCACTCACCACTTCGCCAACACGCTCTTCAACCTCGCCCGCGGAGGGGTCTTCGCGCACGGGACGCGCGTCGAGACCCGCGACTTCGTGGAGTTCGTCAGCACGCGAAACCGGCGCCTTCACGAGCGCCGGCGGGCCTTCTTCGACGCCCTGCCGGAGTGGCTCGAGGCCTCGGATCTCCACGCCCAGGCGGAGGCGAGCGGCGACCGCGACCTTTGGCGGCTGGCCCTCGAGTACCTCCCGCTCACCTGGAGCCGGCGCCACGGGGATCCGAGCCGGCCCTGGAACGAGTTCTCCATCAAGCTCCGCAACCCCGACAACACGCCCTGCACCGACTACCAGGGCAACTGGCGGGACATCTTCCAGAACTGGGAGCCGCTGACCTACGCCTTCCCGGTCTTCGGTCCGGCCATCGTGGCGAAGTTCCTCAACGCGACGACGCCCGACGGCTACAACCCCTACCGGGTCACGCGGGCGGGCATCGAGTGGGAGGTCCCGGAGCCAGACAACCCCTGGAGCAACATCGGCTACTGGGGCGACCACCAGATCGTGTACCTCCAGCGCCTCCTCGAGGCCGTCGAGCGGCTCCAGCCGGGAGTGCTTCAGCGCTGGTGGAACGAGCCCCTCTTCACGGCGGCGAACGTGCCCTATCGCATCGCGAGCTACGCGGACACGGTCCGGGATCCCTACGACACGATTCACTTCGACGAAGACTCGGAGGCCTCCATCACGGCCCTCGAGAAGGAGATGGGCACGGACGCGCGCCTCGTGCTCGCGGGCGAGGACGTGCACCACGTCACCATGGCCGAGAAGCTGCTCACGCTGCTCCTCGCCAAGCTGGTGAGCTTCGTGCCCGGCGCGGGCATCTGGATGAACACGCAGCGGCCCGAGTGGAACGACGCCAACAATGCGCTCGCCGGCAAGGGCGTCTCCGTGGTGACGGCGGCCTACCTACGGCGCTTCGTGGCGTACTGGCGCTCGCAGCTCGAGGGCAGCGACGTCACGGACTTCCCGGTCTCGGCGCCCGTCGCCGCGCTCGCGGAGAGCGTCGCGGGCGCGCTGGTGGACGCCCAGGGCCAGCTCGCGGCGGACATCGAGCCCAGGGCGCGACGCGCGACCATGGACCGCCTCGGCGAGGCGGGGACGCGTTTTCGAGACGCGGTCTACGAAGGACCCACGACCGACCGAACGACCGTTTCCAAGACTTCGCTCGTCGCGCTCCTCGACGTGGCCACCGCCCACCTCGACCACGCGCTCCGAGCGCGCCGCCGCGACGACGGGCTGGCGCACGCCTACGACGTGCTCGTGATGGAGGGTGACGAGGCCCGCATCGAGTCCCTCGACCCGATGCTCGAGGGTCAGGTCGCCATGCTCTCGGCGGGGACGCTGACGCCGGACGAGGCGCTCGAGGTGCTGCGCGCGCTGAGGGAGAGCGCGCTCTACTGGCCGGCGCAGAACACCTACCTGCTCTACCCGAACAAGGACCTGCCCGGCTTTTTGCAGAAGAACCGCTTCCCGCTCGCACGCGTCGCGAGCTCACCGCTCGTGAGCAAGATGCGCTTCGGCGGCGACCACCGCCTGATCGTGGTCGAGGGCTACGAGGGCATGGCCTGCTTCGGCGGCGACCTCCGGAACGCGGCCGACCTCGAGGCGCTCCTCGACGACCTCGCGCAGGACGAACGCTATCGGGAGCACGTCGCGGCGGAGCGGGACGAGCTCCTCGGGCTCTTCGAGGAGGTCTTCGATCACCGAGCCTTCACCGGGCGCTCGGGGACCTTCTTCGCCTACGAGGGTCTCGGGAGCGTCTACTGGCACATGGTTTCGAAGCTGCTCCTCGCAGCGCAGGAGTGCTTCTGGTCCGCCAAGGACGAGGGCGCGCCCGCCGAGACCCTCGATGCGCTCGCCGAAGCCTACTTCGAGATCCAGGCTGGGCTCGGCTACCGGAAGTCCCCGGCCACCTATGGCGCCTTCCCCACCGACCCCTACTCGCACACGCCAGAGACCGGCGGCGCGAAGCAGCCGGGCATGACGGGGCAGGTGAAGGAGGAGCTCCTCACGCGCCTCGGTGAGGTCGGCGTACGCATCGATGCCGGCTCGCTCACCTTCGATCCCGCGCTCATGCGCGGCGCGGAGCTCCTCGGCGAGGCCGGCGTGATGCGCTACTGCGACGTGGCGGGAGAGGCCGCCGATATCGAGGTCCCGGCGGGTGGCATGGCCTACACCTTCGCGCAGACGCCGGTCATCATCACCACCGATGCCGGGGAGCCGCGCATCCTGGCCCGGCGCGAGGACGGCAGCACGGAGGAGGTGCCCGGCCTGAACCTCGGCGCCGAGCTCAGCCGCCACGTCTTCGCTCGGGACGGCGTCGTGCGCGTTCTCGAGGTCCGACTCACTCCCCGGCGATGACCTCGGCGTCGGCGGCGTGGAAGGTCACGTCGGCGATGCGGAAGTCGAGGTCCTGCGCCGGAGTCGGGGCCGCCCAACCGAAGCCGAAGACGAGGTCGTCACGGAGCCCCGCGTCAAGCTCGATGCGGTAGCTCCGTGGGGAGCTCTCGAGCACGACGTCGTCGAGCTTCTGCGAGAAGCCATCGACGTCCCAGTTGCCGACGAAGAAGGAGACCGTTTCTCCGCCCTCGGCGCCCCAGGCGCGGAAGGTGACGAGCCGAGTGTTCGAAGGAACCGGCACGCCCGGCTGGCGCCCGGTCCAGTTCCCCTCCGGGTGCATCCAGGCCACGGCGGCCCAGCCATCCGAGGCCTCGCCGGCGCGGTAGCGAAAGCGGCGGCAGGCGCCACTACACCACGCGTCGACGGGGCACGTCTCCGTCGTCACCCGCGCGGGAGCGTCGCCCATGAAGCCGCTCGGGGCGTAGTGGTCGTCGAGCCAGAAGGGCAGCGCGACGCCGCGTGGCTCGTCGCCCGCGACCTCGAAGCGCGCGGTCGCATAGGCTACGCCCCCTTCGTCGTTCTCTGCGAAGGCGAGCAGCCGGTAGGGCCCGGGGCGCTGCGGCGCCGCCTCTTCGAAGCGGGTGCTCCCTTCGCCGCAGAGGAGCGGAACGCTCGTGCCCGAGCCGCGACTCGCAACTTGCCCCGGCAGGTTCGATCCGGGCGCGCGGTCGACGTGAAGCGCCCACGTGATCGTGCCGGCGCCCTCGGCCTCCAGGGTCGCGAGGAGCGGAGCGCCCGGCGCGACGCTCTGGCCGGAGAAGGGCGCGTCGAAGGAACGGATCTCGGGGAAGCTGCGCAGCTCCGTACCCCACGCCTCGGCGAAGGGTGCCGCCGTCTCCATGAGCCGGTCTCCCGGCCCGAGGAGCGGGAACCACGTGTCGAGGGGTACGTCCCCCGGTCCCCACACGAAGCCATAGACGCCGAGGGCAGCGGGAGACTCCGCGGCAGCGAGCGCCCGGACGATGAAGGCGCGCTTCTCGGCGCTGCTCTGCTCGACGGGCGCACCCCACGGCGTTCGCCCTGTCTCCCAATCGCCGAGGGGACCGACCTCGGTCAGGAGCCAGGGGCCCTCGTGGCCACGCTCCGCGAGGCGGGCAGGAACGCTCGGCGCGCCGCCATAGCTGTTGATGCCCCACACCACGCCGGGCACGAAGTCGCGGAGACGCGCGTCGTTGGCGGCGCCGAGGTCGGCCGTCACGACGACGATGGGGTGATGGGGGTCGAGCTCGCGGACCATGGCGGCGAGCTCGCCGACCTCGGCCCACATGGCCGGGTCGTCGTTGTCGATCTCCATCTCGTTCCCGAGCCCCCAGAAGAGGAGCGCCGGATGGTCCCGGAGCGCGAGCACGTCCCGGCGCACGCGCGCGCGCTGCTCCGCGAGCGCCTCGGCGTCGTGCCAGTCGAAGCCGTGGCCGACGTGGCCGAGCCAGAGGCCCTGCGTCACCGAGAGCCCGAGTGCTTCGGCCTCGTCGAGGAAGGCACGCGCGTCGGGCCCGGTGCCCCAGGTACGCACGGAGTTGGCGCCGATGGAACGAACGCCGTCCAGCCGTCCGGTGAAGCCGACGCCGCGCACTCGGTAGGGCCGGCCCTCGCGGAGAAGGGTCCAGCCTTCCCCGTCCCGCACGACCTCCACATGGCGTGGCGTGAGCACCGGCGCCGCCATGGGCGCGCTCACGCGCGAGGTGCCGCAACCAGCGAGCGCGACGGGGAGGGCCGCGCACGCCACACACGTGCGAAGGGCGCGTGGCGTGAGCGGGCCGAGCGTCATCAGGGGGTGCGCTCGTAGACGCGCACCCAGTCCACGACGAGCTCCGACGGGAAGGGCGTGGCGGTGTTGGGCGGTCCGGGGAAGTTCCCGCCGACGGCCAGGTTCAGGATCATGAAGAAGGGACGGTCGAAGACCCACTCACCCGGCGTCTCGCCGACCTGCAGAACGTAGAACTGCTCGCCGTCCACGTACCAGCGAATGCTCGAGGGGTCCCAGTCGACGCGGTAGACGTGGAACTCGGCAGCGTAGTCCTCGCCGGGCGTGGTCAACCGGCGGCCGACGGAGTCTGCGCCGCTGTAGCCCGGACCGTGCACGGTGCCGTAGACGGTCTCGACGGAGCCGATGTTCTCCATGATGTCGATCTCACCGACCAGGGGCCACGGCACGTTGCTGCCTTCCGCCTCGAAGTCGTTGCCGAGCATCCAGAAGGCCGGCCAGAGGCCGGCGCCAGGACCCGGGAGCTGCATGCGCGCCTCGAAGCGGCCGTAGCGCTGCTCGAAGAGGCCCTGCGTCTTGATGCGCCCGGAGGTGTAGGCGCTCTCCGCGAACTCCTCCTCGCGCGCCGTGATCACCAGGTTGCCGCTCCCGTCGAGGGAGACGTTGTCCGGGCGGCCGGTGTAGAACTGAAGCTCGTCGTTGCCCCAGCCGTTGACGCCGGTGCCGACGTCGAAGGTCCACTTCGTCAGGTCCGGCGGGGAGCCCGCCGCGCCGTCGAACTGGTCTTCGAAGGTCAGCGTGAAACCGCCCGAGGGCGCGACGACTTCTTCGGTAAAGCTCTCTCCGCAGCCGGCGACGATCGCCAGGCCGAGGAAGAGCACGGAACGAATCGACTCTCGCATGGTCACTCCTGCGCTCTGCGCATCTGGGGAATCAGGGCGGGCTCGGCGAGCGCCGCTTGAAGGACGAGGGTGGCGGCTCCCATGACGACACCCTTGGGTCCCAACGTGCTTCGGTCGATGTCGACGTGCGCGATGGACTCGGCGAGGGCGCGGCTCCGTACCGTTTGCCGGAGCGGCGAGAGAAGTAGCTCTCCCGCTTCGACTAGCTCTCCCGAAAGCACCACGCGTCCAGGATTGAGCACGTTGAGCAAGCTCGCCACACCGACGCCCAGGATGCGGCCCGCCTCCTCGATGATCTCCTGCCCGAGCGGGTCGCCATCGAGCGCCGCACGAACGATGCCCTCGAGGGTGATCGGGTCCACGTGGAGAGGGGACGAACGAAAGGCGTCGCGACGCTTGCGGACGGTCTCGATGAGCGCCGCGCGCCCGACGAAGGTCACGAGGCATCCGCGCAGGCCACAGAGACACTCGGGGCCCTGCGGGTCGACCGTGAGATGACCGATCTCTCCCGCGATACCTGCCGTACCCCGGAAGAGCTCGCCGCCCAGGACGAGCCCGGCGCCGACGCCGGTGGCCACCTTCACGAAGGCCAGGTCGCCGCCGCTGCGGCCGGCGCCCCACCAGAGCTCGGCGAGCGCACCGGCGTTCGCGTCGTTGTCGACGAAGACCGGGCGGCCGAAGGCTGCGCCGAGAACCTCTACGAGGTCGATGCCGCGCCAGCGCGGCACGACGGAGTGGGAGAGCCGCCCGGGGCGGCGCGGATCGATGGGGCTCGGGGCCGCCACACCGATGCCGATGAGCGAGTTCACGCCGCCGACCTCCTCGAGGAGCTCGCGCACGAGGCGCTCGACGAGCGCGAGCGCGCCCCAGGGGTCGTCGCGCACGTCATGGCGCGCGAAGCGCTGTCCCGCGATGCGAAGACGGAGATCCGAGCGCGCGACGGAGACGTGAGACGCACCGAGGTCGACGCCGATCAGCTGCGCCGCGTCGTCGCGAAAGGCGAGGATGATGGGCCGGCGTCCGCCGGTGGAGGCGCCGGCGCGCGTCTCGTGCACGAGGCCCGTGTCCAGAAGCTCGGAGACGATGGCAGACACGGTCGACCGGCTCAGCCCCGTGCTGCGCGCGAGCTCCGCGCGCGACCCCTCGGCTTGGCTCCAGAGCAGTCCGAGGAGCAAGCGCCGATGCTGCACCCGGATCGACGCCGAGTCGTGCACTCGGTCGAGCGCCGGCGGACGGGGCAGGGGGCGCGGGGGGACGGTGGTCATCCACGTCGTGCGGGCGCAGGCGCGGCCACGCCCAGAGGAGGGGGGTTGGGGTGGAAAGGGAACGCCGGCGCCACCTCGGAGGAGAGGCGGCGCCGGCGCGGTTTCAGGTCAGGGGCAGGCGGAGCAGCGCCCGTAGGTGTGGTTCAAGACCGTCGGGTTCGCCGTGGGGAGGAGCCCCCGGTTGGCGAAGGCCGCGCCGTCCGTGTTCGAGACGCAGGCGTCGTCTCCGGACATGACGTCGTCGAGCAGCGCCTCCTGGTTGGCGAAGCCGTCGACCATGTAGAGGAACTCGAGCTCGGTCCCGCCGTTGATGTCGAAGATCGACTCGGCGAAGGTGAAGGTCTGCGAGTAGATGCCGTCCCCGTCCTCGTCGAAGAGGCGAAGGCCCGGATCCACGCAGAAGCCGCAGAAGTTTCCGGTGATGAACACCTCGGTGAAGGTGTCCGTGCTGCCGCAGGTTCCGCCGCCGTTGGCGTTGGTGGAGTAGCTGCTCATGTCGACGTTGAGCTCGAAGGTGAACTCGCAGCTCCCGTCGTCGCTCGTCGCGGCCGCGTTGAAGTTCGCGGCGTTGGGGTTCGTGCAGCCCGCGCCGGGGTCGGCGGCCTGGAGCACGATGTTGTCCGTGAAGAAGGTGACCGGACCCTGGTCGCCGGCGGCGACCCAGAGGAAGGGCGTGACGATGTCCTCGAAGGGCGTGCTCGGCAGCGTGATGCTGTAGAGGGTGGGCGTCGTCGTGAGCGTGATGGTGTTGCGCGCCTCGAGCGGGTCACCGACGTCGCCGCCGACGCCGAAGCCGAACTCGATGGACTCGCCGCCCGCGGCACCCCACGCGGCGAAGGAGATGCGGCGGGTTCCCTGCGGAATCGGGTAGCCGGGCATCGTGCCGAAGTTCCCGTCGGGGAACTGCCAGAAGACGCCGGCGAAGTTGTTCTCGCCGGGCGTGTAGCTCCAGCGACGGCAGGCGCCGTCGGCGCCGTCGACGCGGGTCGGGCAGATGTCGCCGCCGTCATCGACGTCGACGGTGATGTTGCCGCTGTCACCGATGAAGCCGCTCGCCGAGTAGATCCCGTCGACGAAGAAGGGAAGTGCGCCGCAGGCGTTGAAGGAGACCGGGGTGCGCGGGTCCATCTCGTCGGCGGCGAACTCGCGGATGCCGGGGCTGCTGCCCTCGACGGCGCAGGCGGCGGGGACGGTCTCGGGCGTGGGCGTGGCCCCGCCGAGCGCGAAGCGGCCGCGGATGGCGTCACCGGTGGCCTCGACGTCGGCGGCCCAGATGCTGGTATCGCCCTCCTGCGTGGCGTCGGTGCAGTCGGTCGTGGAGTCGCCGACCAGGAAGCAGACGCCGTCCTCGCCGAGCTCGATGCCCGCCATGTCCACGCGGAGCGTCTCGGTGAAGACGCAGGTGCCGTCGTCGAAGGTCGCGTCCGGGTTGAAGTTGGAGGCGTCCTCGTCCGTGCAGCCGCCCATGGGCGTCGGCATGTCGGTGGTGACCATGTCACCGCCCATGTCGCCCATGTCCTCGGGGGGCGTCGTCGTTCCGTCGCTGTCGTCGCCGCAGGCGACGGCGCCCGTCAGCGCCAGCATCGCCAGGACCTTCATCCAGTGATTCGCATTCATGATCATCTCCAAGCCGCCCGAGTCCATGGGCGTAAAGGTTCGTGGGTTCGTCTGCGGTCCGTATCTCTACGGTGTCGTATCGCCCGTGACGGGCGACGGTTTCAGTCGGTGAAATAGACCTCGTCGATCAGCAAGACCTCTCCCGGTCGGCCGGAGTCTCCGGAGAAAATGAGGGGCGCCGAGCAGTCCTGAAGGATCACCCCCTGCGCCTCGAAATCGGCGAGCGGGATGTCGACCACATGCCACTCCCCGTCGTTGACGTAGCCGTAGTCCGTAGCTTCGACCCGGGCGGCAAAGTTGTTCTCGAATTGCCCGGACTCCATCCCGATCCGGATGACCTCGAAGGCCTCGTCCGAGGACTTCAAAGCCATGTGCATGACGCGCCAGCCCGAGAGGTCGACGCTACCGCCCCGCGTGCCCGAAGAGTCGACCTGCGCTCGGTAAAACACCCCGAGCCCCCAGAAGCCGAAGCCCGCGTGAACGATCTCGGTCGAGACGACTCCCTCGACGCGGTCGAAGGAGTTGCCGCCCGTGATGGTGAAGTCGCCCGTGCCGTCACCGTTGAGGTCGAAGGCGAAGACGTTTCGAATCCCCGTGCCGACGCTGATCTCACGAGTGAAGCGGCCCTCATAGGCGAGTCCGATGTTGAGGCGTTGCTCGCCCTCCTGAAGGGGATCCGTGCCGGCGAGGAAGCCCTCGGGCGTACCTGCGTCGATGCGTTCCTCGATGCCGATCTGGTCCGAGTAGTCCGGCGTGGGAAGGTCCTCGCGGCATGTGGGTCCCAAGAGCAGCGCCAGGGCCAGCGCGGGGACCAGGCTCACGCGATAGTTCGGCATCACGGGTTCTCCTCGTCGTCGAAGCCCGGGGTCGGCACCTCCTCCGGAGGGTCGACGGGGTCCGGTGGCGGAAGGTCGCTCCCGGCCTGACGCACGGCCACCACGCCGGGCGGCGCGGTGAGGTCGTCCTCCCCATCACCGTCGAGATCGAAGCCGACGGGCAGGTTCGAGGGTGCGCTCACGAGCACCCAGTCACCAGGGATGCGGCCGCCCAAGTCCACGATGCCGAGGACGGCGAGCGTGGCCAGCTCGAAGGAGTCGATGCCGTTGGCCGCGAAGGTGCGTGTATCGGGGAAGTTGAGGAGCATGGCCTGGTAGCCGCGAATCGCGATCTCCCGGAGCTCGTTCTCCGTCGCCAGGTCGAGGGAGCCCGACTCGACGACACGCTGGGCCGACTGGGCCGTGAAGAACTGGTGCTCGCCCGTGGTCTCCGTCGCGAGCAACGTCGCGAAGGTGTAGTAGCTCGCCACGGCCCCGCCGTTGGCGAGGATGCTGAACTTCGTGACCGCTCCCGGCGGGCTGTTCCTAAACGGATTGTTCGGGTTGATCAGCGTGATGTCCGACGGGAAGACGCCCTCGTTCTCGTCGAAGAACTCGTACTCCAGTCCCGTCGTCTGGATGCCGAAGACGAAATCTCCCGGGTCCTGAAAGCACCCACCGAGAGCCGTGCACAGCGCCACCACGAGCGCCAGGGCTTCAAATCGTGATCTGTACATAGGTCCGAATCTCCCACTCGGTGCCGAGGGCGTCGTTGATGTTGGGAAGGAAACGCTCCGAGAATTCGTCCAGGGTTCGGAACGTGGTGCGAATGCCGAAGCGCGTCTGGGACGGCGCGAAGAACTGCTGCGGCGCGAGCGAGTACGACAGGTCGAGCATCGTCTGCAGCGGCAGGGTGAAGTTGAAGTCCCGATAGTAGTCGTAGGGTCCCCAATCGTCGATCTTGACGAAGTACTGGGCGGCGAAGCGATCGTGGGTCAGGCGCCCCTGGGTGCCGTAACGCATGATCTCCCGGTCATCGTCACCGTTGGCCTGCCCGTTGCCCGCGTAGATGCGGTTCACGAGGCGCCAGCCGTTGCCGAAGTTGTTGATGGTCTGGAACGAGACGTCCCAGAGGTCCTGCGCCGGTGCCGACGTCGGGAACCCGAAGACGAAGCCCTCGGCCGAGATGCCGATGCCCGCGTCCTGAATCGTCGGGTGGATCCGGTACGTGACGTCGAGGGCGAAGGCAAACTTCGCGTCCTCACGCGCCACGTTGTCCCACGCCCACATGAAGGTGGCGGGCGTCGGGTCGTAGGTGATGAGCAGCTCGAAGCCGTAGGTCTCGCGGTTGCTCCGGACCCAGAAGGGATCGGCGAGCTGGTTTCGGGCGATGGTCCCGGGGAAGAAGGTCCCGGTCTCGTTGTCGAAGAAGTCGTTGATCTGCGGGAGCGGCCCGATGAGCGGCCGCTGGATCAGCACGTTCGGCGCGACCTGGAAGTCCCCGAGATTGTACGCGGCGCCCGTCGACACGGCCCAGTGGTTGCCCTGGCCGCTCTCCTTGAGCGTCCAGCCGGTGAAGGTGAGCGTCGGGTCCCAACCCGCGTCCGCGACGAGGCCGCGGTAGCCGCCCTGCACGTACCAGTAGAAGGGAGCCAGCTCGAGCCGGATCTTGGCCTTGGCGCCGAAGGTGTCCTCGTAGCCGACCTCGTCCTCGACGAGCGCCTGGCCCGTCCCGAGGTAGCTGCCGAGTCCCGCCTCCTCGTCGACGTCGACGACGTAGCGGAAATCCCGGCCGACACGACGCGAGCCGGCCATGATGCCGCCGAGCTCGAGGGTCATGGGACCGAAGCGGCGCGACATGTAGATGGTCGAGCGGCGATCCTGCGGAATGGGCAGGGCCGAGGAGGTCGGCGCGTTGGCACGCTGCGCGATGTCCTCCTGATGCATGAAGGAGTACTGCCAGGGACCGGACTCCCGGTACCACTTCGCGATGACCGTCGGGTTGGCGCCCCAGTAGATTTCCGGGCCGTACGCGATCTTGAGGCCCGAGAGCGCCCGCTTACCGCTGAAGACGAGGCCGATGGGCACGTCCGCGTTGAAGGCGTCGCCGGCCTGCTGATAGTAGGCCTCCGGATAGATGTTGAAGAAGTCGCCTTCGTAGCCCCAGTGGTAGTGGCCCGTTCGGTAGTAGCCCTCGAGCTGGAACCAGCTCTCGTCCCACGTGAACGACGCCTGGTAGAGCTTCACGCGCTCGGCACCGGAGGCGGCGAAGGTCTCGCCGTCGGCGTCCACCACATCGCGGGCCTGACCGCGCGCCTCGAAGAAGAGCTCGTCGATGGGGTTCAGCGGCGAGTTGCCGAGGATGTTGACGGACAGGTTCGCGCGGAAGCGCGGCGCCGGCTGTAGCTCGAAGCCGAAGTAGAAGCTCTCGAGGTCGTCGAAGCGCGTTTGCGCGCGCTCGGGCACGTTGAGGTTGCGTCCGCCGGTGACGTAGGTCTCGAGGTCCATCCGGAGGAAGGCCGTCCGGACCATGCGCATGGACTCGATCTCGCGGGCCGCGCTCTGGGCCGCGTAGTTCGCTTCGAGCGACCTCGGCCGGATGTTGCCGAAGTGCGTTCGGATACGGCTCATGTCCGTATTGGGCGAGTAGGGGTCGAGGGCCCAGCCGTCGCGGATCGCGTAGTACGACGTACGACAATAGAGCCGGAAGAAGCCCTGGTTGTTGGTTTGGCCCTTCGCGCAGATGCCAAACCACTCCTCGTTCATGTTGTTCTCGCCCTCGACGAAGTCGAAGGGGTAGGCGTCGTTTGCCCAGGAGGCGGTCTCGTCGTGAACGTCGAGGTTCTCGGTCTGCCGGTACTTCCACCAGCCGTCCGACCACTGGAAGTGGAGGCCGCCGATGGCGTTGTCCGCGCGGCCGTGACCCGCGGTGTGCTCGTAGACCTCCTGCCAGAGGGCGAGGTTGATGTCGGCCTGAGCCAGGTCGTCCTCGCGACCCTCGCGAGAGTTGTAGGCGTCCGAGCCGAACTCCGTGTAGAAGAAGGGCAGCTCGAGCTCGTCGGCGACGCGCTGGAAGAGGTCTCGTGAGCTCCGCCCGCGGTAGACGTTGGAGCCCATGATGTCGAGGTTCGGGCAGTGCTCCTTGATGAGCTCGATGAAGCCGAGGTCACCGTTGGCGAGCGCGACGGGGTGGCCGGTGTCGATCTCGTGCGCCGCGTCCACGGCCTCGCCCATCAGCGAGTAGAGGAAGACGGCGCGCGCATCGCCCTGCGTCGCCTCGGGAAGGTCCTCGATCTCGTTGGAGCTCCAGTAGAGGCCGTAGTTGTTCTCGTTGCCGAGAAGCCACATCAGGAGGCCGGGCACGTCCTTGTAGCCCGCGACGATCTCTCGCCACTCCGCGAGGAGCACCTCGCGCGTGCGCGCGTCGGCGTAGTTCGTGGGCGCGATGTACGCGCCGTCGATGTTGTGGCCGTAGCGGCCCATGGGGTGGTTGAGGACCGTGAAGATGCCGTAGTTCTCGTAGATGTACGTGATCCACTTCGCCGGAATGCCGACGTAGACGCGGATCGCGTTCACGCCCATCGCCTGCATCAGCGACATCTCGTAGTCGAGGGCCTCCTGGATGAACTCGTCGGTCTGGGACCAGAGGCTGTAGTCGTAGTTCGTGCCGATCGGGAAGTAGTCCCAGTTCATGCCGCGCACGAGGAGGTCCTCGCCGTCGACGCGAAGGGTCCAGCCGCGCGAGTCCCGGTGGACCTGAACGTCGTTCGGCGTGGTGCGCTGCCCGCCCGGAGGCGTCGGCACGGCCACGACGCCGGGGGCAGAGCCCGGCGGGGGCGGGACGTCTCTCGGGACCGGGGCCGCAGGTCCCGGCTCCGTGCCGTCCGGGGGCGTGTCGCCGGTCGCTCCGGGCGCGGCGCCATCGGCCGGCGGCGGTGTCGTGTCCCCCGTGCCCGCCTCGGCGTCGTCGTCCTCGCCGGCATCCTCCTCGATGGGCGGAAGCTCGTCGGGCGGCGTGTCTCCGTAGGGACCCGGCGCCGGAGGGGGTTCCCCCGGTTCGATGGTGGTGTCGTCCTCCGGCGTCGGCGTCTGCGTCGACGCTCCCGGCGTCGTCGCATTGCGCACGTCGGAGTCCTGCGCGGCCGCCCAGCCACCGAGGGCCGTCGTCCAAAGCAGGACCGCCAATGTGGCGAGCCCAAGAGCCCGTTTACCGTTCATACCCTCTCCTCCACACACCGCCCCGCACGCCACCCCGCGCGCCGAGCACCACTTTCAGCCACTAACGCGTGGCGTTCTCCCAGCTCTCGCCCGGGCCCCGGCCCTCATTCGACGTATCGCCTTCGACACAGATCGAGGATGGGTTCCCTTCATGGACCCCCCATAAGGGGACCATCCAGGGAATACCGCAACAGTTTCGTTCGGTAGAAGGGTCAAGCCAAGGCGTCATCGTTTGTTCGCCGGGCGAACCAAGTACCGCTGACGCGCCGCAGACGTCAACGGGCAACGCTCATGACACGCAGATTCGTCCCCGAACGGGGTGCTCGGGCCCCTGAGGTGTCGCTGATGGTCCACGACCCGACGCGGCCTGCGCCGCGGCTCCCGCGGCGAAGCACGTAGGGCGCCTCCCCCAAAGGCGACCCCCCGAACGAAAACGGGCGCGCCGCCAAAGCGACGCGCCCGTTTCGATGCCTCGGCGCTGAGCGTCAGCTCACGCGGTCGGCCTCGGCCACCGCGTCGAGGCGGGCCTGGGCCCAGTCGACGTTGCGCTGGAGCTCCTCGTAGGCCTGCCCCTCGTGGCGCTCGCCGAAGCCCGCGAGGGCCTGCTTGGCCTCCGCGAGCTCGCCGCGCACGGCGTCCACGTCGACGTCCGCCGGCAGGGCGAAGAGGTCGGTCAGGAGCAGCACCTTGTCGGGCTCCGCCTCGACGAAGCCGGGCCCGATGGCCGCCACGTGCGTCTTCCCCGACGCCCGGTAGGTGAGGATGCCCGTGCGGAGCGCTGCGAGGAGCGGAAGGTGATCCGGCAACACGCCGAACTCGCCCTGCACGCTCGGCGCCTGTACGGAGTCGGCCTCCGTACGGAGCGCGAGCCCCGTCGGCGTCGCGACCTCGAGCGTGAGCTGGCTGGCCATGGGCTCAGCCCTTCTCGCGCTTCGCGAAGGCCTCGCGCACCTCGGAGATGCCGGCCTTGTACTGGAAGTCCTGCTCCGGGATCTCGTCGCACTTGCCCTCGAGGATCTCCTCGAAGCTCGAGATGGTGTCCTCGAGCTTCACGTACTTGCCCTCGAAGCCCGTGAACTGCTGCGCCACGAAGAAGGGCTGGCTCAGGAACTTCTGGATCTTCCGGGCCCGGTCGACGGTCTGCCGGTCCTCTTCCGAGAGCTCGTCCATGCCGAGGATCGCGATGATGTCCTGGAGGTCCTTGTAGCGCTGGAGCGTCTCCTGGACGCCGCGGGCCACGCGGTAGTGACGCTCGCCGACGATGTTCGGGTCGAGCATGGTGCTCGTGGAGTCGAGCGGGTCCACGGCCGGGTAGATGCCGAGGGAGGCAATCTCGCGGCTGAGCACCGTCGTCGCGTCGAGGTGGGCGAAGGTCGTCGCCGGCGCCGGGTCCGTGAGGTCGTCGGCCGGGACGTACACGGCCTGCACGGACGTGATGGAGCCCTTCGTCGTCGACGTGATGCGCTCCTGCAGGTTGCCCATCTCCGTCGAGAGCGTCGGCTGATAGCCGACGGCGCTCGGGATGCGGCCGAGGAGCGCGGAGACCTCGGAGCCCGCCTGGGTGAAGCGGAAGATGTTGTCGATGAAGAGCAGCACGTCCTGGCCCTGCTCGTCGCGGAAGTTCTCGGCGATGGTCAGCGCGCTGAGCGCGACGCGCGCACGCGCGCCAGGCGGCTCGTTCATCTGGCCGTAGACGAGCGCCGTCTTCGAGAACACGGTCTCGCCCGTGTCGAGCTTCGACTCCTGCATCTCGAGCATGAGGTCGTTGCCCTCGCGGGTGCGCTCGCCGACGCCCGCGAAGCAGGAGACGCCGCCGTGGCTCTTCGCCACGTTGTTGATGAGCTCCTGGATGAGCACCGTCTTGCCCACGCCGGCGCCGCCGAAGAGGCCGATCTTGCCGCCCTTACGGTAGGGAGCGAGCAGGTCGATGACCTTGATGCCCGTCTCGAAGACCTCGACGTTCGGGTTCTGGTCGACGAAGGAAGGCGCCGCCCGGTGAATGGGCATGCGCTTGTCCGAGGCGACGGGCCCGGCCTCGTCCACCGGCGCGCCGGTGACGTTGAGGATGCGGCCGAGGCACGCGTCGCCGACGGGCACGCTGATGGGCACGCCCGTGCTCTTCGCGGCCATGCCGCGCACGAGGCCCTCCGTGCTGTCCATCGCGATGGCGCGGACCGTTCCCTCGCCGAGGTGCTGCGCCACCTCGAGGGTCAGGTTCCACTCCTCGTCGGAGATGCCAGGGTTCGACACCTGAAGCGCCGCGAGAATGGGGGGCAGGTCGCCCGCCGGGAACTCGACGTCGACGACGGGGCCGATGACCTGGGTGATGCGACCGTTCTGAAGCTCTGCCATGGGAAACGTCCGTGCGTGGGCTGGGGCTGGGGTTCGTCGTTCAGCCCTTGAGGGCCTCCGCGCCACCAATGATCTCCATCAGCTCCTTGGTGATGGCCGCCTGGCGGGCGCGGTTGTACTGGAGGGTGAGCCGGCCGATGAGGTCGCCGGCGTTGCTGGTCGCGGCGTCCATGGCCGTCATGCGCGCGCCGTGCTCGCTCGCCACGCTCTCGAGGAGCGCGCGGAAGAGCTCGACCTGCACGTACATGGGGAGCAGCGTGTCGAGGAGCGCGGTCTTGCCGGGCTCGTAGATGAAGTCGCCGATCTGATCCTCGGCGAGCTCCGAGGGCACGATGGGCAGGAGCGGCTCGACGACCACTTCCTGGCTGATGGCGCTCTTGAACTCGTTGTAGACGAGGTAGCAGGCGTCGAGGGACTCCTCGTGGCTCGTGTACTCGTGGATGATCGTCCGGCCGATCTCCCCGGCCTTGTCGAGCGTCGGGTCGGCGAAGACCCCGGTGAAGTCGTGGCGAATCGTCGCGCCGCGGCGGCGCAGGTAGTCGCGACCCTTCCGGCCGATGACCATGAACTCGACGCTGGAGCCCTCGGCCTCGAGCTCCTTCCAGCGCGTGAAGGCCGCCTTGTTGATGTTGGCGTTGAAGGCGCCGGCGAGGCCACGGTCCGAGGTGAGGACCACCATCATCACGTGCTTCGGCTCCCGCACCTCGAGGAGCGGGTGAAGGTTCTCGGGGTCGTCGAGCTTGGCCCGGGCCGCCACCGTGCTGAGCACCTCATGGGTCTTCACCGCATAGGGGCGAAGCTCGAGGATGCTCTGCTGCGCGCGGCGCAGACGCGCCGCGGCGACGAGCTTCATCGCCCGCGTGATCTTCTGCGTGTTCTTGACGCTTCCGATCCGCTTGCGGATGTCCTTGAGGCTCGGCATCAGTCCTTCTTCACGGCGAAGATCTTGCCGAAGTCCTCGAGAGCCTTGCTGAGCTTCTCGTTCAGCTCACCCTTCTTCGGGCTCTTGCCGGCGCCGAGGTCTTCCATGATGTCCGCGTGGTTCTCGGCCATGAAGCTCATGAGCTCCGTCTCGTAGCGCCCGAGCACCTCGACGGGGTACGCGTCGACGAAGCCGCGGGTGCCGGCGAAGACGGTACAGACCTGCTGCGCGAGGGGCTTCGGCGCGTACTGGCCCTGCTTGAGCAGCTCCGTGAGGCGCTCGCCGCGGGCGAGCTGCTGTTGCGTCGCCTTGTCGAGATCCGAGGCGAACTGAGCGAAGGCCGCCATGGCGCGGAACTGCGCGAGCTCGAGGCGGAGCGTGCCCGCCACGTCCTTCATGGACTTCTTCTGCGCGTTACCTCCGACGCGCGACACCGAGATGCCGACGTTGATGGCCGGGCGTACGCCCGAGTAGAAGAGGTCCGACTCGAGGAAGATCTGCCCGTCGGTGATGGAGATGACGTTCGTGGGGATGTACGCCGAAACGTCGCCGGCCTGGGTCTCGATGATAGGGAGCGCCGTGAGCGAGCCACCGGAGTCCGGGAGCATCTTCGCCTCGAAGCCCTCGCCCTTGGCCTCGGCGGCCTTCGCCGCCTGCTTGTGGCCGTCGTGGCCCATGAAGATCTCCGCGCCCTCGCGCGTGGGCTCCTCGCCCGACTTCACCACGACCCACTCTTCGGCCATCTTCGCGGCGCGCTCGAGGAGCCGGCTGTGCACGTAGAAGACGTCGCCGGGATAGGCCTCGCGACCGGGCGGGCGGCGAAGCAGCAGCGAGAGTTGACGGTAAGCGACGGCCTGCTTCGACAGGTCGTCGTAGATGCAGAGCGCGTGCATCCCGTTGTCGCGGAAGTACTCGCCCATGGTGCAGCCCGTGTAGGGCGCGATGAACTGGAGCGGGGCGGGCTCGGAGGCGCCGGCCACGACCACCGTCGTGTACTCCATGGCGCCGAAGTCCTGGAGCTTCTGCACGACCTGCGCGACCGTGGACTGCTTCTGCCCGATGGCCACGTAGAAGCAGTGCATGTTCTGCCCCTTCTGATTGATGATCGTGTCGACGGCGACGGCGGTCTTGCCCGTCTGGCGGTCGCCGATGATCAGCTCACGCTGGCCGCGACCGATGGGGATCATCGCGTCGATGGCCTTCACGCCCGTCTGAAGCGGCTCCTCGACGGGCTGGCGGCCGATGATGCCCGGCGCCTTGAGCTCGACGCGGCGCTTGTGCTCGGTCTCGATGGGGCCCTTGCCGTCGACGGGCTGGCCGAGCGCGTTCACCACGCGGCCGATGAGCGCGGGTCCGACCGGGACCTCCACGATGCGGCCCGTGCGCTTGACCGTCGCGCCCTCCTGCACCGTGACGTCGGAGCCGAAGATGGCGACACCGACGTTGTCCTCCTCGAGGTTGAGGACCATGCCCATGAGCCCGCCGGGGAACTCGACGAGCTCGCCGGCCATGGCGCTGTCGAGGCCGTGGAGGCGCGCGATGCCGTCACCGACGGTGAGCACCGTGCCCGTCTCCATGACGTCGACGGCCTTGTCGTAGCCAGCGATCTGCTGCTTGATGATGTTCGAAATTTCTTCGGCGCGGAGCTGCATCGGGAGCGTCCTCGAGGTCGAGCGCCGCTATTGGGCGCGGGTCAAAGCCGTCTGGGCGGCGTAGGGGAATCGGGGGTGGGGAATGAGGCGCGCGGACCTCAGGCGGTCTCGGCGTTGAGCATCGTGTCCTCGAGCTCGCGCAGCCGGGACCGGAGCGAGCCGTCGAAGACCATGTCGCCGACCTTCGTCACGACGCCGGCGATGAGCGCCGGGTCTTGCTTCTTCACGAGCGTCACCTCGCGGCCGAGGTTCTCGGCGAGCGTCTTCTGGAGCTCCGCGAAGTAGCTCTCGGGCATGTCGCCCGCCGTGGTCACCTCGGCACGAAGCCCGCCAGCGTCGGCGTCGGCCAGCTCGAGGTAGGCCTCGACCAGCTCGGGAACGTGGCGGAGGCGGCGCCGGTCGGCGAGGAGCTTGAGCGTGTTCGTGACGAGCGTGGGGAGGCTCATCTTGGCGCCGACGGCATCGAGGATGGCGCGACGCTGGTCAGCGCCCACGCCGGGGTTCTCGAAGATGCCCCGAAGCTCCGGGCTCGCGGTCCAGCTCGCGAGCAGCTCCTCGAGGCCCTTTCGGACCTCGCTCTCTTGGCCCGCCTCGTGGGCGAGCTCGAGGAGGGCGCGCCCGTAGCGCCGTCCGATCACCGAGGCCGTCACGCGCGCCGCTCCTTCGCCGCCTGGGCGACGTTCTCGAGGTAGCCCTGCGCCAGCCGCGTCTGATCCTCGGCGCTCGTCTCCTTCGTGAGGAGCTCCTGCGCCGCGCCGACGGCCGCCGTCACGGACTCGCGGTAGAGGTCCTGACGCAGCTGCTTGAAGCGCTGGTCGATCTGGAACTGCGTGTCCTTCCGCATCAGCGCGGCCTTCTCCTCGGCCTCGGCGATGATGCGGTCGCGCTCCTCTTCGCCGGCACGGATCATCTGGGACTTCAGCTCGTCCATCTCGGCGTCGAGCTTGGCCAGCCGCTCGTCGAGCTCGGCCTTCCGTGCCTCGGCTTCGGCCTTGAGGCGCTGGGCTTCTTCGAGGGCTTCGCGAATCTCCGCCTGCCGCTTCTCGAGCGCCGCCGTCACCTTGGGGCCCAGGAGGAAGACGAAGGCAGCGAGCAGGATCAGGAAGGCGATGACGCCGGCCTGGAACTTCGTGTCGCTCAGAATGGCGCCGACGGTGACCGCGCCGTGGCCATCGCCATGCGCGGCGCCGTGACCGTCGGCGTGGCTCTCCGCCGCCTGGTCTGCCTCGGGCGCGCCGTGCTGCGCGTTGGCAGGTGCCGCGAGGAGCGCGGGCGCGGCGAAAAGGGGTAGCGCGAGGAGCGCGGCGCGAAGGGTCGTTCGTCCGGACATCAGCTCACCTCCCGCTGAAGGAGCTTCGAGGCGATCTGCTTCGCGAGCGCCGGGGTGCCTGCGGCGATCTCCTGCCGGAGGCGGCTCGCCTCCCGCTCGAGGCTGGCCTCGGCCTCGGCGAGCTGCTTCTCCGTGTCCTGACGAACCTTGGCGAGGAGCGTCGCCTCGGTGCGCTTGCCCTCGCCGCGGAGCGTGTCGCGCTTCTCGGCGGCGTCGGCGCGCATCGCCCGGAGCTTGTCTTCGAAGTCCGAGCCCGAGGCCGCAGCTTGCTTTTGCAGCTGCTTGGCAGTCTCCCGTGCCCCGTCCGTGGCCTGCTCCCGCGCCTCGAGCACGGCGAGCACCGGCTTGAAGACGAGCGCACGCAACACGACGAACGCGGTGAAGAAGACGGCGAGCTGAATGAAGAACGTGCCGTCGAGATCGATGAGCGAGCCGTCCGAGAGGATCGCGAAGAGCAGCATGGGGTGGACCTCGTCGTCCGTCGCTGGAGAGCCTCGTGCCGCCGGCGACGCCTCCACTCTAGGCCCGCTGACGCACTCGTCATGCCCCTCGGCGGGGGGCGAGATACGGGGAGGGGCCGCCGTGGCCCGGGGCCCACCGGCTGGCGGGCGCGCGACACCTAGCAGTGCCCCCGAAAGGGGTCAAGGGCGGCCCGTGATTGCGCGCCGAACGACGAAAGCCCCGCGTTTCCAGGCAAACGCGGGGCTCTCCAGGTGCCGGCGGAGCCGGCGCGCGCTCAGCTCGCGGCGACGGCGCTGACGCGGGTGCGGAGGCGCCCGAGCGTGGCCCGGGCCCAGCGCTCGTTCTCGCTGGAAACGAGGGAGGAGGGGACGGGCAGATCCGGGTCCACGAGCAGCTTGAAGGTCACGAGCGCGTTGTTCGCGTCGACGGGCTGCACCTCCCACCGAACGATGAAGGTGTCGACGTTGCCCCGGGTCATGGTGGCCTCGATGATCTTCTGACCCGGGCGCTCGCCGTCGCTCACGCGCAGCACGACCTGGGCCCAGAGCGTCATGGTGTCGTGGAGGATCGTGGCCTCGACGTAGACGTTCGCGCGGTTGCCACGGCGGCCGAGCACGCGGCTCGCGCGGAAGCTCGGCATGAACTCGACGTAGTTCGCGTAGTCGCTGAGCACGGCCACCACGTCGTCGGCCGACGCCTGCACGAGCCCCGTGGCGGCGCCGATGGTCACGTCGGTCCCCTCGGCGGGCTCGCGGTAGGTCTGGATGGCTTCCGGGCCCTGCGCGGCGGCGAGATCCGGCAGCGCGAGGCTAGGCAGGGCAACGAAGGCGGCGAGGCCGAGGGCGAGGGGGAGGCGGGTCATGGCAGCGTCCTGGTCAAATGCTGGTTCGAGCGGCGTACGCGGGTCCGACGTCGGGGCGAGGGAAGCGATTCAGCAGCGTCCCGACGGGGGGGCGAAGGCCGTGGGGCGTACGCCTTCCCCCCTACCGTCGCGTGGGGTCCCCCGAGCGTTGCGTTCGAGGTCGGCGTGCCGAACCGGATCGGAGGCTGGGCGTATCTCACGTCACTCACGTCTGACCCCACTGACCTTGCGATTCTCGTTCCAATGCCCGAGGTCGCAACTTCACGGTGTTTCGGGGCCGGGGAGGCTTGGCGGAGGCTCCGACGCCGACACACCGTGACTCTGGCACCACACCCGGGGCGACGCGCGGGAAATCGGCGCCATCGGAGAGGGCTGGTACAAGGACGCCATGGTGAGGACCCTTGGGGCCGGAGCGCGACTGGCGTTCCTCGGCGTGACGACGTGGTGGGCCGGCGCAGCGGGGTTGGCCCTGCCCGTGCTCGAGGCCAGCGTGGCCGCCGCCCAGTCACGGCGCGGCGTCGTGCTCGCCTTCCGCGGGCGCGGTGGTCCTGCGCTCCGCCGCGAGGCGGTCGCCGCGGCGAGCGAGCGCCTGGACCTCGTCCCCCGGGCCGAGGTCGGTACGGCAGCGGAGAGCCTCGGCGTGGATCTCGGGACCGAAGGCGGGCGCGCCGCCGTCGCGGAGCGTTTCGGACTCAGCGTGATCGTCGAGGGCGAGGTGCGCGGCCGGGGCCGGGCCGCCGTGAGCGAGCTGCGCGCCTACGACGACCGGGGCGTGCTTCGAAGCCAGCGAGAGGGCCCGCGGCCGACGGGGCGGGCCAATCGGCTGCTGCTCCGGGACCTCGCCGCGGAAGTCATCGACGAGACGATCTTCGCCATTCAGGAGCGGGACGCGGCAGAGGAAGAAGCGCGCATGCGTGCGGAGATGGCGGCGCAACGCGCTGCCGAGAGCGCGGCCGACGCCGACGACGCCGACGACGACGATGGCGAAGCCGCGCCTCTCCCGCTGGTGCGCGCGACCATCGGCATGCAGGGGAGAACCCGCGACGCCCGCGTCGACCTCACCGACGGCGGCGCCCGCACCTACGAGGCGGGCCTCTACCCCGAGCTCACGCTCCGCCTCGAGTCCTTCTTTTTGAGGAACGCGGAAGGCGCCGCGCGTGGCCTCTACGCCGAGCTGGCCCTCGCCTTCGCCCTCGGATTGAGCTCGAACGAGGTCGTGATGGACGGCTCGGGCGGGACGACCACGAACGACGTCGACACGACGGCGTGGCGTCTGCTCGTTCAGGTCGGGTACCAGCTTCCGCTCATGAACGACCGCCTGCTCGTGGGCGCGCTCGTAGGCTTCGGGGTCGATACCTTCGACCTCGGGACGAACTCCACCTTCTTCAGCTCACGCTATACGCAGCTTCGAGCAGGCCTCGTCGCCCAGCTACAGATCCTGCGCGAGCTGCTCGTGGCCCGCCTCGATGCGGGCTTCCGGCCGGTCTTCGGTACCGGAGACCTCGAGACGCAGCACGGAGGTGCGGGCTCCACGCGCGGCTTCGACGTGGGGCTGGCGTTGACCGGGCGACTCGACCCGGGCTTCGCCTATGGCTTGCGCTTCGCCTTCACGCGTTACGCGCTGGGGCTGGGCGGAGCGGAGGCGGCAGGCCCCGAGGGCACCGGCGGTTCCGACCGTGGCCTCACGCTCGGACTCGAGCTGGGCTGGGCCTTGTGACCGACGTCGTCGTCTCGAGACCGTGACCGGCCGAGTACGCCGCGGGCGTGGACGTCGCGGGCGCGGCGTCGCGCGCGCTTCAGGCGCTCTTCGAGTCGACGGGCCGCGCGAAGGGAGCGCGCTGGTACATCCAGCACTCACCTTCGAGCAGGGCCTGGCGGGCCGCGTTCTCGGGGGTGAGCCCCCGGGCCACGAGCGCGTCTCGCTGCTGGCGGGCCCAGGAGCGGGCGGGTTCCGGGAGGCTGTCGAGGTCGCGTACGTTGGTCACCTTGTTGAACTGGAGGCAGGGGCGAATCTCGACAAGACCTGGATTCTCAGCAGAGTGAGTTAACGCAATGTCCGCCGCGCTTCGGTGCCTACCAGGCTGTTTTTCTGTCCGATGACATCGATCATCCCGAGGAGTCGCCGGGCTCGGGAGGCCCCGGCCGGTCGCCTGTCTCGGTTGCGTCGAGATTCGTCCGCGGCACGTCGTCCCCGCCCTCGGGCATCGTGCACCGGCCGGTGAAGACGGCCCCCCGGTCGATGAAGAGCTGGGGGGTCACGACGTCGGCGTGCACACGACCGTCGGCATGCACTTCCACCAGGTCGCGGGCCGTGACGTGCCCCCGGACCTCGCCGGCGAGGACGATGAGCGTCCCGACGTCGACCCGAGCGTCGATGGCGGCCCCGTCGCCGAGGATGAGCGTGCCCTCGCTGAACACCTCGCCCGCGAAGTGCCCATCGATGCGCACGCGACCCTCGAAGGTGAGCTTTCCGGTGTAGGCCGAGCCGCGGCCGAGGAGCGCGTTGAGCTCGCCGGGGGCACTCAGGTCCTGCGCTGCCATGGCGCCTCCGTACGCCCGGCGCCTGGCGGGGTCAACGTCGTCGCACGCGCCTGGCCCGCGCGCGAGGGAAGGAAACCCGGCGGCGAGGGCGCCGCCATGGAGCCCGCCAGGTCCCGCTGGCGTTTACGCGCCGCCCGCGTATCGTACCCCTCATGAAGGACATCACGCCGCGAGAACGCTGGGACGTGTGGATGGTGCAAGCGCAGCGCTTCGCGCAGCGCGAGAACTTCATCGACGCCCTGGGCCGCATCCGGCATGTGCTCCGCGAGGTGGACGAGGCCCTCCCGACCCTGGGGGCCACCGAGGCGAAACGCCTCGAGCGCTTTCGGGCCCGTGTCGTGCGGCGTGAGGCGAAGATCCAGGGGGACTTCGAGTCGTGGAACGAGGCCATCGCGGCGCGCCGGCAGGCCTCCATCGCCGACGCCGACTCCGAGATGACCCGCCCGCTCCCCTACGGCCCGGGCGAGATCTACTGAGCCCACCTTCCATGGACGGTGCGACGACGGCGCCCCGGACCATCGGGCTGGGCCTCATCGGGTGCGGCGTGGTCGGGACGGGCATCCTGCGCCTGCTCCGGGACAACGAGGCCACGCTCGGCCAGCGCCTCGGGGCGCCGCTCGAGGTGCGGGCCATCGCCACACGTGACCCGAGCAAGGTGCGCGACCCCGTCGTGCCGCGGGAGCTCCTGACGGCGGACGCATCGGCCGTGGTCGACGATCCCTCCGTGGACGTCGTCGTCGAGGTGATGGGCGGCGTGGAGCCCGCGGGGAGCCTGCTCCGTCGCGCCCTGGAGCAGGGCAAGCACGTGGTCACGGCCAACAAGGCGCTGCTCGCGGAAGAGGGGGACGCGTTGCTCGAGCTCGCCGAAGCACGCAACCTCGACCTCTACTTCGAGGCCGCCGTAGCGGGTGGGGTGCCCATCCTCCGGGTGCTTCGCGAGGGGCTCGCGTCGGACCGCATCGTCGCGCTTCGCGGCATCGTGAACGGCACGAGCAACTACGTCCTCTCCCGCATGGAGCACGACGGGCTGGAGTTCGACGAGGCGCTCCGCGAAGCGCAGGCGGCGGGCTACGCCGAAGCCGACCCGAGCCGCGACGTCGGCGGCGGGGACGCGGCACACAAGCTCTCGATCCTGGCCACGATGGCCTATGGCGCGCGGGTCCACCCCCGGCAGATCGAGGTCGAAGGCATCGACGAGGTCAGTCGCCTGGACATGGACTACGCGAGCCGCTTCGGCTTCGTGATCAAGCCCCTCGCCGTGGCGCGACCCACGGACGGGGGCCTCGACCTCCGCGTGCATCCGGCGCTCGTCCCGCGCGGTGGCGTGCTCGCGAGCATCGGCGGCGCCCTCAACGCGGTCTACGTCGAGGGTGCGAAGGTGGGCCGCTGCCTCTTGAGCGGACCCGGTGCGGGCGCGGGCCCCACGGCCATGAGCGTCGTCAGCGACATCGTGGACGTGGGGCGCAACCTCCTCGCCGCCACGCACGCGCGCGTGCCGAGCCGGGCCTTTCGCGGCGAGTCCCTCCAGGACACGCCGGCGCGGCCGCTGAGCGAGCACCGCGGCGGCTACTACCTGCGCTTCAGTGCGACGGACCACGCCGGCGTGCTCGGCCGCCTCGCGGGGGTGCTCGGAGGCTTCGACGTGAGCATCGGTCAGATGATGCAGGACGGCCGCGCGCCCGAGGGCGGTACCGTGAGCGTCGTGATGCTCACGCACGAAGCGCTCGAGCGCGACGTGCGCGCGGCGCTCGCGGAGATCGATAGGCTGGCCCTGAGCACCGCGCCGGCCCGGCTCCTACGCATCGAGGACGACCGCTGAGCGCGCCATGGGCGATGACGCCACGCTCTTCCTGGTCTCTCTGAGCCTCGGCTTTGCCGCCCTGATGACCCATGGCGTGGCGCTCTGGCAGGCGCTCCTCGGCCCGGAGGCGCCGCGCTGGAAGGCGGCCGCGCTGGTGCCCCCCGTGACCCCCTACGTGTGCTGGCGTGCCGGCAAACGGGTGACGCCGGTGCTTTGGGTCGTGTTCTTCGTGGCCTGGGGCCTGGCCTTCTCCGCGCTCTGAGCGCGACGCAGGCCGCGGAAGGCCGTCAGAGCGGCGCGCGCAAGAACGCGGCGACGGGGGCCCCCTCCGGGATGTCGCTCGCGCGAGCGCTCACGACGCGCGCGCCGGTGAGCAGCGCGCGGCAGCACATCTCCCCGAAGACGTTGTAGCTCGAGGCGCCGGCGTCGGCGTCGACGACCAGCGTCCCGTCCGTGGGATCGATGAGCCCGGGCAGGCTCGCGTCCATGTCGACGAGCAGCGTCGAGACGGTACCGAAGGTGACGGCCTGCGCCACGGCCGCCGTGTTCGCCGTCGCCATGCCGCGCGCCTGGCGGTCCCCGAAGCGCTCCCGAAGCACGGCCAGCTCCTCCGCGTAGCGCGCGTCGAGGAGCGCCCGGACGCCCGCCGCGACCTCCGTCTCGGGGCTCCCCTCGTGGAGCCCCGGGAGCTCGCCGGTAAGCACGTCGTCGTGACTCGAGACGCCGTGGAAGATCGAACGGAGCGGCTCCGCGGCGACGACGGCGAGCGGGAGTCGTGCGCTCGCGAGTACCGACCGCAGCGCCTGGTCCACGCGCCGCGCGTAGCTCCGGAGCATGACCTTGTGTCCCTCGCTGCCCTGCGTGCGGCCCTTCGGGGAGCGGTCCCGGAGATTGGCACGGCTCGCCACGCTGCTCGCGTCCTTCGGCATGTCCGGCACCGTGAGCTCGACGGTCGCGCCCTCGCGCCCGATGGAGAGCACCCGGACGCCGTTCTGCCCGAGAAGCAACGCGACGGCCTCGTGCGGGAAGGTCAGGGCACGCAGGAGCGGCGGCAGATCGAAGCGGTCGGAGACCTCGACCGCGTCCGTCAGCCGATTCGGCAGCCGGAAGGTGAGGAGCTTGTCGGGCGTCGCGAAGACCACGAGGCCCCGGGCCTGCACGTCCCAGTAGGCCACGTCGTCCTCGACGGACGCGAGCTGCTCCTCGAGGGCCGCGAGGGTGGCCGGGGCGTGCTGGGCTTCGCGGAGCTGCTCGAGCGCCTCCTTCGCCAGGTTGCCGAAGCGAATGCGATCTCGGCGGGCTTTCGGGGTGACGGGCGTCGTGGGCAAGGTGATGGTCACGCTGGCGGCATGCCGCTGGCCAGCGAGCTCACGCACCTGCGCGAGGGTGGGCATGTCGATGTGCATCGAAGCGTCGGGTCTAAGCCCCGCGGTGGCGACGCCAAGGTGGGAGCGCGCTTGGGAAGGGCACGTCCCCCTCCGGGGGCGTGGCCGAAGGGGCTGAGCTAAGGACCCGAGCGTGACGCAGCCGCGCTACCCCTTCCTGCATGTCGCCGTAGCCCCGGACGACGTGGAGCTCGTCTCGGACAGGCTCTGGGCCCTCGGCTGCCTGGGCGTGGAGGAGCGGGACGGGACGACGCTCAACGTCCCCGACGCCGGCGAAGCCGTGACGCTCGTCGCGAGTTTCGAGGGCGAAGAGGCGGCGCAGCGCGCCGCGGCACAGCTCGACCGACCGGCCGCGCTTCGCTTCGTGGAAGGAGACGGCTGGCGCGAGGCCTGGAAGGCCTTCTTCGAGCCGACCAAGCTCGGCGAGCGGCTGCTGCTCCGCCCGAGCTGGCGCGACGTCGCTGCGGCGCCCGGAGACGTCGTGCTCACCATCGACCCGGGCTACGCCTTCGGCAGCGGCATCCACGAGACCACCCGGCTCGTGCTCCGGGAGATCGATGCGCGCACCCGGGGGGGCGAGCGCGTGCTCGACGTGGGCTGCGGCAGCGGCATCCTGGCCATCGCCGCGCGCCTGCTCGGCGCGGTGTCGGCCGTCGCCGTGGACGTGGACCCCGACGCGGTGCGAACGGCGACGGACAACGCGACCCGCAACGGGACGACGCTCGACGCGAGCGCCACGCCCATCGAGGACGTGCCGGGGAGCTACGACCTCGTGCTCGCCAACCTCCAGGCGCCCATCCTGCTCGCCATGCGCGACGCGCTCGTGGCCCGGGTCGCCCCCGGCGGAACGCTCGTGCTCAGCGGGATCCTCGAAGAGGACCATGAAGACGTGACGGCGGCCTACGTCGACGTGGGCCTCGCGCATGCGGCGTCTCCGAGGGAGAACGAGTGGCGGGCGATCGTCCTCCGGCGTTGAGGCGCCTCCCGGTCGACGCGCTCGTCGACGTCGGGGCCGCGCTCACGCTCGGCAAGCCGGCGCGGCAGCACCTGCGCGTGCGCCGCCTGGGCCCCGGGGAGCGGGTGCTGCTTTTCGACGGCCGAGGCGGCCTCGCGGAGGCGACCCTCGGCGCGGAGGGCCACGCGCGCATCGTTCGCCGCTGGACCGCCGCGGAGGGCGAGACCCTCGGCCTCGTCATGGGGCTCCCCAAGGGAAGGAAGGCCGACGACGTGGTGCGCCAGGCCACCGAGCTGGGCGCGACGGACGTCGTCTTCCTTCGCGCCGCGCGCAGCGTGGCGACGCCGGACGATGCCCGCGCCATGAAGCGCCGCGCGCGTTGGCAGGCCATCGCCACGGAAGCTGCACGGCAGGCGGAGCGCGCGTGGACGCCGCGGGTGCGCGGTCCGGCCCCGCTCGACGAGGCGCTCGCCGCCCGGAGCGCGTGCCCGGGCTTCGTCTGCGG